>artificially_reared_1__coassemble_411_pt1 | contig 11856 bp, 10 predicted proteins | sample artificially_reared_1__metabat2_low_PE_002 | metagenome-assembled genome bin artificially_reared_1 | reverse complement strand
CAAGATGGACCTTATGATGCATCATTTCAATTCCGGAATGGCTGCATACGACGGCATCATGACCGGAATTAAGATATACAGAAGAATAAAAGATATATTTTCCGGCAGAAAACACAAAAAACTATCATAGACTCATTGTATAAAAAAAGATAAATCATTCTAATTCATAGCATAAACTGTTATTTTTATTATGTTTGTGCTGAATTTCAACTTAATATTTACAAACAGCAAAAACTTATGAAGAAAACTTGGATTATCATCACTATTATTGCCGTAATAGCAATTGCAGTAATTTACAGTATTTCATCCTACAACTCGCTCGTATCGCAGGACGAATCGGTAAGCACAGCATGGAGTAACGTAGAAAACCAGTACCAGCGCCGTGCAGACCTTATTCCTAATCTGGTGAATACAGTAAAAGGATATGCAGCGCACGAAAAAGAGACCTTGGATGCTGTAGTATCGGCCAGATCAAAAGCTACTCAGGCTACTATAAGTATTGACGACCTTACACCTGAAAAACTTCAGGCATACCAGAAGGCACAAGGTGAAATAGGTGCTGCACTCGGCAGACTGCTTGCTATAACAGAGAACTATCCGGACCTGAAAGCAAACGAAAATTTCCAGGCTTTACAGGCACAGCTTGAAGGCACAGAAAACAGAATCAGCGTGGAACGCAGAAAATTCAATGAAATAGCCAAAGGATATAACACAACAATCCGCCGTTTCCCTAAAAACATAATAGCCGGACTTTTCGGATTCGAGAAACGTCCTTATTTCGAGGCAGCCGAAGGTTCTGAAAAAGCACCTGAAGTAAAATTCTGATACAACTATGAGAAGACTGCATTTCGTAGCAATACTGCTCGCATTGTGTTGCTGCTTGACGGCTAAAGCAAAAGAATACAAGGTAGAGGATGTTCCTATGGTACATCTTATGGACCGTACCCGCTACGTCAGCAATCCTGACAATATTCTATCTGCATCCACAGTTGCCGCCATAGACACAACACTGTTTTCATTGGAGCAGAAAACAGGAATACAGGTTCTTGTAGTAGCCGTAGAACAGATTGAAGGCGGCGACTGTTTTGACTTCGCATACCGCCTAGGTCAGGAAAACGGCGTGGGACAGAAAGAGAAAGACAACGGTCTGGTGATACTTCTCGTAACAGGCGAACGCTGTATACAGTTTGCCACAGGTTACGGACTTGAAGGCGTGTTGCCGGACGCCATTTGTAAAAAGATACAGGTGAGATATATGAATAAGGCTTTCTCACAAGGCAACTGGGATGCTGGTATGCTTGCCGGAATAAAAGCCGTAAGAGGATACCTTGACGGAGAAAGCGGAAGTCCTGACAAACAGAATTCCGGTTCAGGAGGGGATTCCGGAATGCTGTTCCTGTTGCTCTTCGGCGTTATAGGATTCACCATGTTCTATCTTTGGCTTAATGTCCGACGCCAGAGACGTTGCCCCAAATGTCATAAACAGACTATGAAAGTCATTTCAAGACGTACAATAGCAAAATATCCTACCTACCATATCGAAGAAATAGTGTCATGCTGCTCAAACTGCGGACATTGCATACGCAAGGAACAGCGCGTGGACGACGAAAACAATCATCACCACGGCAGAAGAAGCGGACCGTTCGGTGGAGGAATCTTCATGGGAGGAGGCTTCGGTCGCGGAGGTTTAGGAGGCGGTGGCTTCGGCGGTGGAAGTTTCGGCGGAGGCAGCTTCGGAGGTGGAGGTGCCGGAAGCAAGTTCTAATCACAAATACAGACATTTCCTGGTGCCGACTATAGTCAGCAGCACTGCCTACTACAGTCAGTAGCATTACCCACTACAGTCGGTAGCATTACCCACTACAGTCGGTAGCACTGCCCACTATAGTCAGCACCAAAATTTATACTGTCATTTCGGCTATAAATACCGAAATTAACCAACCATAAATACATTAATATTATAAACCAAGATACAATGTACAACAACACGTTTGGAAATATATTCCGTCTGACCAGCTTTGGTGAGTCACACGGAAAAGGTATAGGAGGAGTAATAGACGGTTTCCCAGCCGGAATACATATAGATATGGATTTCATCCAGAAAGAGCTCGACAGAAGAAAGCCGGGACAGTCTGCCATAACAACGGCACGCAAGGAATCGGACCAGGTGGAATTCCTTTCGGGCATATACGATGGTGTTTCTACAGGATGCCCCATAGGTTTTGTGGTGTGGAACACCAACCAGCATTCAGGCGATTATGACAATATGAAGGATGTTTTCCGCCCGTCGCATGCCGATTTCACTTATACACAGAAGTACGGATTGCGCGACCATCGCGGAGGAGGTCGTTCGTCGGCACGCGAAACCATCTCACGCGTTGTTGCCGGAGCATTGGCAAAAATAGCTTTAAAGCAACTTGGTGTCGAAATTACGGCATACACATCGCAGGTGGGCGAACTGAAACTCGACAAGGATTATACATCATACGATTTAAACGAGATTGAAAAGAATCCGGTAAGGTGTCCGGACCCTGTCATGGCACAGACTATGGCGGAACTCATTCTGAAAACCAAAGGAGAAGGCGACACCATAGGAGGAACTGTGGACTGTGTGATTAAGGGATGCCCCATCGGACTCGGCCAGCCGGCATTCGGAAAACTCCATGCAGCACTCGGCAATGCCATGCTCACTATCAATGCTGCAAAAGGTTTCGAATACGGACAAGGATTCGGCAACATGCACATGAAGGGAAGTCAGCAGAACGATATTTTCTATAACGACAATGGCAAGATAGCATTCCACACAAACCGTTCAGGAGGTATTCAGGGCGGTATAAGCAACGGTCAGGACATATACTTCAAGGTGGCATTCAAACCCGTTGCAACAGTACTCATGGAGCAGCCTACCGTAGACAAGGACGGCAACGAAACAATCCTCAAAGCCAGAGGACGCCATGACCCATGTGTACTTCCAAGGGCAGTGCCAATAGTAGAGGCTATGGCAGCCATGACCATACTAGATTATTATCTGTTAAACAAAACAACAACTCTATAACCATGGAAATAAAAAAATACATTGAAGAAAACGAACAGCGTTTCATCGACGAACTTTTCAGCCTGATACGCATACCTAGCATCAGTGCCCTACCACAGCATAAGGAAGACATGCTGGCATGCGCTGAAAAATGGAGACAACTCCTCATGGAAGCTGGTGCAGACGAAGCCATAATCATGCCTTCACAAGGCAACCCACTGGTATATGCTGAAAAAAGAGTCAGCCCGGATGCGCCTACAGTATTGATATATTCGCACTATGATGTGATGCCAGCCGAACCGCTCGAACTTTGGAAAAGCAATCCGTTTGAATCGGAAATCAGAGACGGACACATCTGGGCTAGAGGTGCAGACGACGACAAGGGTCAGGCTATGATTCAGGCCAAGGCGTTTGAATATATGGTGCGTGAAGGACTTTTGAAACACAACGTAAAATTCATTTTCGAAGGTGAAGAGGAAATAGGTTCACCTAGCCTTAATGCTTTCCTGAAAGAGCACAAGGAACTGCTTAAGGCTGATGTGATATTAGTATCAGATACAAGTATGCTTGGTAAGGAACTTCCATCACTAACTACTGGTCTGCGCGGACTGGCATATTGGGAGATAGAAGTCACTGGTCCTAACCGCGACCTCCATTCCGGACATTTCGGCGGAGCTGTAGCAAATCCTATCAATGTGCTGTGCAGCATGATAGACAAGATTACTGACACCGACGGACGCATCACAATACCTCATTTCTATGACGACGTGGAAGATGTTCCGGCAGAAGAACGCGAGATGATTGCAAACATTCCTTTTGATGAAGAAAAATACAAGAATGCTATAGGAGTGAAAGCATTGAAGGGCGAAAAAGGATATTCAACTCTTGAACGCAACAGTTGCCGTCCATCATTCGATGTATGCGGTATCTGGGGAGGATATACAGGCGAAGGCTCTAAGACTGTACTTCCGTCAAAAGCATACGCAAAGGTTTCGTGCCGACTTGTGCCACACCAGAACCACGAAAAGATTTCGCAACTGTTTGTTGACTATATCAACGCAATAGCTCCTGAATACGTACAGGTGAAAGTAACTCCTATGCACGGTGGCGAAGGTTATGTATGCCCTATCTCACTTCCTGCATACAAGGCAGCCGAAAAGGGATTCGAAAAAGCATTCGGCAAGAAGCCGTTGGCTGTACGCCGCGGAGGAAGTATTCCTATCATAAGCGATTTCGAACAGATTCTTGGAATAAAAACTGTACTGATGGGATTCGGACTTGAAAGCAATGCCATCCATTCTCCAAACGAGAATTTCCCTCTCGACATATTCCGAAAAGGAATCGAAGCTGTAGTTGAGTTCCATAAAGAATACAGCAGTCAGCAATAAATTAATACATATAAAAAAACGGTTTCAATATCATTTCAGATACATGAAACCGTTTTTTCATTTATACAGTAGCTTTATTCAGGCAAAGCTACAATTCCCAATTTCTTCTTACCGTCCATCTTCACAGTTAAAGGTTTCTCAAATCTTACCCAGCGCAGATACTTGGTTTCTTCCACTGCCGGCAAACTATTCAGGAATTCCTGATTATAGATACCGTCATTCATAAACGCATTGATAGTGAAATATCCTACACCAAACGATGTCAGATTCTGGAAGAAGTGAGTTCCCTGACTCGGGTCAACACGATAATTGGTCAGTCCGGCCTCTACTATTATTCTCGCAGCAGAGATGTTAGGCCACTTCACCGGTATTCCCAGCCATGTGTCGCTACTACCCCATCTGCCCGGACCTACAAGTACATAGTGCTTTCCTTCGTCCAGGAATTTCCTGTTCAGTTTCTCTATATCGTATGCTATCAGCTGATTGTTCGATGCTGAATATCCATCGGTCTTTACATAAACCACATCGCATATGTCATCCATTGTTCCATGACCAAGTGAGTTCTCACTCTTCAATATTATCTTGTCTTCAGGAATCAGACTCAAATCTTCATCCAAGTCTGCCTTTATGTCAACCATCGGACGTATCTGAAGGAGATAGAAAACTCCGGTCTTCTTGCTGGCATCGAAGTTTACAGCAAACTCTATTTCTACCGGACGGCGCATTTCGCCCTGGCCATACTTCTGTGCCAATTGCAACAGACGGGGCAACGGGAATACATCATGCTGGAGAATATTTGCAAATGTAATTACTTTTCTTCCGCCCGGATAGATACCGTCGCGTATCACCATGTCATATGGGTCGTATGTTGACGCAATATAGTTCAGTGAACCGTCGGCCTCAGCATCTTTCACATGCAGCTTCAGGAGATTGAAACCATCGTCGAGCGAAAAGTTTTGTCCCGTATTCTTAAGGTCGAGTGCATAGAAACGGGTCTGTGTTTCGCGCAATGCGATATCCATCTCACTAGTCTGTAACACCTTATCCGGGTGATAAGGACATACTCTCAACGTAAGTCCTCCATCGACAATATATTTACCAAGCCCCAATGCCAGACTCACAGTTCCTTCCTCTGCCAGTTCATCATTTATAGGATAATAGTTCAGAGAACGAGCCACACCGGAAATGGCCGGATAATATCTGTCGCCATACTGTGTACCGACAACTTCCTGAAGTATGACAGCCATCTTTTCCTGGTCAATTACGTTGCTCGTAGCCTGCATATACGCTTTGCTATCTTTATAGAACACAGATGCATACACCCCTTTTATGGCATCGCTAAGCATACGGAGCATCTCGTACTTGTCCTCCATATATGGTATCATATATGTGGAATATATACCGGCAAAAGGCTGATAATGCGAATCTTCCAGCAAACTTGATGAACGTATGGCAAGTGGAGATTTCACCACATCAAAGAAGGCAAAGAAATCTTCCACCAGTCTGTCCGGCAGTTTGGCACGTAGAAAGGCTCTCAGTATAGTCTCATCATCAGCATCGCTCAATGCCAGCTGATAGAGACGGTTACTATCCATAAACTCGTCGAATATATCAGTACACAGAACCACAGTCTTAGGAATTGCTACAGATGCATTCTCGAATTCTTCGAAATCAGGATGGCGTTTTATCATATTGTCTATAAAAGCCAGACCACGCCCTTTTCCTCCCAAAGAACCTTCACCGATACGGGCAAAATTGGAATAGCGGTCGAAACGCTCGCGTTTGAATTCCGCCACAACCCCCTGGTTCTTCATTTTCCTATAGCGTACTATGGCTTCGAAGATTATCTGACGGTGAGCGTCAAGGTCCTGAAGTGATTCCCATGTCACCTGCTTCAGAAACTCTGCCACTGGGAAAATAGCACGCGAATAAAGCCAGCGAGATACGTGATTACGGCTGATATGATAATGGAATGAATCTGCCGGAATAGAAAATACGATATTCTGCAATTCCTTGAGGTTATGGACTCTTGCCACTTCCTCCTTGGTCTTAGGATTGATAAATACGAAATCACCGAAACCGAAATTCTCCGAAACAGCCTCACGGAGGTCGATATTCATCTTCTTCGAATTCTTGTCAACGAAGACAGCCTTACACTCATCGGCATACTTACGGTTATCTTCCTCCGACGACTGGAGGATAAGCGGCATGAACGGATCACGACTGCGCACTTCTTTAAGAAGTTTTACTCCTGCAAGAGGGTCTATCTTGCCATCATGCGGGAATCTGGCATCGGATATTATACCCAAAACGTTATTGCTGAATGTTTCATAAAGCTTCATTGCTTCTTCATAAGAGCGGGCAAGTACGATTTTAGGTCGTCCGCGCATACGCAGCGTTCGCTGGTGCTCATTCAACGCTTCGGTAGCAAACTCCTGGCTTTGTTTTAGCACGAACTTATAGAGATTAGGAAGGACTGATGAATAGAAACGTATTGAGTCCTCCACAAGCATTATCATCTGTACACCAACTTCCTTTATATCGTGCTCCAGATTCATCTTATCCTCTATCAACTTGATTATTGACACAAGAAGGTCCGTATTGCCAAGCCAGCAGAATACATACTCGAACACACTAAGGTCTTCATGTTCCATTCTTTCTCTGATACCGTGCGAGAATGGAGTAAGAACTACGATAGGTATATGTGGGTATTTAGCCTTTATGTCGCGGGCTATATCGAAAGTGTCGCTACTGTCCGTTCCAGGCATACAGATTACAAGATCGAACGTGGTATTTCCCAACTGTTTCCATGTTTCTTCCGGAGTGGAGACCTGAGTAAAGCGTGGCGGATAACGCAAACTGAGATTCATATATTCTATGAATATCTTCTCGTCTATACGCCCATCGTCCTCCAACATAAAAGCATCATATGGATTTGCCACGAGCAAAACGTTGAAAATCCGTTTTGTCATCAGATTGGCAAACTGAGTATCCTTGAAATAAAGCTGATTTAACTTTAACTTACTGAGCATAGTATTATATGATTTTATATTCTTAATAACAAAAATCGGCATTTCAATTGACTTATGCAATAATAACTTGTCAAAAAAGTAGATTGACGTCAGTGATATATCTCCAATTCAAGCAAAACAGGCAGATGGTCGCTATATCCTCCCTTATATCTCATCCCATTATACATACGGAAAGGAGTTGTACCACCATATTTGTCATCCTCTTCAAGCAGAAAAGGGGAATCTATGATACGTGCTTTAGAATATCCGGTCCTGATATTGCCTTCTCCAAGCATATTGCCGTTTACTATCATCTGGTCAAGTATTCCCCACTGTCCGCGATACCGGTATGTACCTCCTTCCCTGCCATCCATAAGATTGTATAACGTATTTTTTTCGACGGTATTTCCAGGTTTGGAAGCATTGAGCACTTCAGAAATAGATTTGTTCTGCGGATAGTCATTAAAATCGCCCATTATTATTACATTGGGATTCGTACGTACACTCATCACACTGTCTGCCGCCGATTTCAATATTCCGGCAGCCATGAGTCTGAATTTTTCAGATTTTTTCCATCCTCCGGAACGTGAAGGAAAATGCACAAGAAAAACATCAAGTGTATCACCTGTCACAATACGCCCCGATGCATGAAGAATGTCGCGCGTAGGTCGTCCGCCGATACTCTCAGTGGGAACATTAATGAATCTTTTGTCCAACAGTTTAAATGTATAAGGCTGATAAAGTAGGGCAACATCAATGCCTCTCTCATCTGGCGAATCTGTAATTATATATTCGTATCCGGCTTCTTTAAGTTGGGAATATCTTACAAGTGTTTTTGCACAGAATTCGTTTTCCACCTCACAAAGTCCTATGATGTCTGGAACATTCTCGCGAGAGACAGAAAGTATAACACGGGCTATATTTTCTATCTTTTCTCTGAATCTACCGTAATTCCAGCCGCGCGGGCTGTCCGGCATAAATTCCAAATCATTTTTAAGGGAATCGTGGCGGCAGTCGAAAAGATTTTCTACGTTATACTCCATCACCAGAAAAGACTGTTGGGCAGCAAGGTCCAACGATATGAACCCTGCTACCCAACAAATCAGTATTCTTATAAAGCCCATAATCAAGCTTTAACAGGTATATTCTTCATGACATCAAGCAAATGTCTCCAAAACTTATCTACTGTAGGGATAAGCATTCTTTCGTCAGGCGAGTGAACTCCGCGCAATGTAGGACCGAACGAAACCATGTCGAGCGAAGGATATTTCTCGAGGAACAGACCGCACTCCAATCCAGCATGGATAGCTTTCACTTTAGGTTCTGTACCAAACAATGCCTTATAGCTGTCTACAGCCACTTTCAGGATTTCCGACGAAGGATTAGGTTTCCATCCCGGATAGCCATCACCTGTAGTGACTGTTGCTCCACCAAGTTCGAAAGCAGAACGTACTGTCTGCGACATATCCATACGTGAAGACAGAATAGAACTGCGCTGACTTGTCACAACAACAATCTGTCCGTCGCGCATCTTGATTGAAGCAAGATTAGACGATGTTTCCACCAAGCCTTCCATATCCTGACTCATGGCAAACACCCCATTATGTACTGCATGTATTGAGTTGAGGAACTTGGTCATTGCAGTCTTCTCAATAACTTCAGGCAGAGCTGTTTCTGATTCCAAATCCATTCTGATGTTCGGTTCGGTAACAGAGAATTCGTTTTCTACGTCAGCAAGGAATATATTCAAATCCACTCTTACTGATTCCTTGTCCTTCATAGGAACTGCACATATAGCATGAGCCTCACGAGGTATTGCATTATGAAGGTTTCCTCCATCTATTTCTGCGAGATACAAATCGTATTTCTGTGATATTAGCATCAGGTAACGGTTCAATACCTTGTTGGCATTGGCACGTTTCTTATTGATATCGTCTCCTGAATGACCTCCTGTAAGACCTTTCACTGTAACACGGAAAAAGAAATAACCTTCAGGCGATTTCACCATAGGACATGGGAACTGGGCTGTTGTTCCTGCACCTCCCGCACATCCGATAAACAATTCGCCTTCGTCTTCAGAGTCAAGGTTAAGAAGGATGTCTCCGTTCATAAAACCTTCCTTCAATGCGAATGCTCCTGTAAGACCTGTTTCTTCATCTACTGTGAACAGACATTCAACAGGACCATGCTGTAAGTCATCTGATGCCAATACAGCCAACTGAGTAGCTACACCGATACCATTGTCTGCTCCCAGAGTAGTACCTTTAGCCTTCAGCCATTCACCGTCAATGTATGTCTGAATAGGGTCATTTTCGAAATCATGTACAGTATCGTTATTCTTTTCGCAAACCATATCTATATGCGACTGCAGGATAACAGTCTTTCTGTTTTCCATTCCCGGAGTTGCATTTTTCTTTATCAGTACATTACCGGCTTCATCCACTTTATATTCCAGTCCTTTGCTTTCGGCAAAAGCAATGAGATAAGCACGGATTTTCTCTTCCTTTTTAGAAGGACGAGGAACCTGACAGATTTCGTCGAAATAATGAAAAACAATTTTAGGAGTCAAGTCTTTTACTTCCATAATAATCAGTATTAAGCATTTATGTATTTATTTTCTATGCAAAAATAAGTTAAATAAGCCGATTTACACCTATATCTTTACTTTTTTAAAAGCATTGTGAAGTTTTAATCGTAACAAAACTATATATTTGCACCACAAAAATAGTGAAAGGTAAGTGGAGAGACAAACGAAATGCGCAGTTTTTCAAATTTTGGCTATCCCGAACCTAACCCCCTATTTATCTAAAAACAACAGCAATGCTTAAGATAATACTCGCTACACTAGTAATAGTAGCTATCTGTATAGCACTATTATGCGTAAAAATACTGTTTAAAAAGAACGGACGTTTCCCTAACACTCACGTCAGCGGCAGCAAGGCCATGCGAAAGAGAGGAATAGGATGCGTACAGTCGCAAGACAGAGAACAGCGTAAAGTCAACCCTAACGCCATCTCTGAAAGACAGAAAAAAGAAATAGAAGAATAATAATTAACTTAAATGATATAGAGAATTTATGAGAAAGACTAAGTACATCCTCAAAGGATTTTTAGCTGTGGTTATGGCTGTAATGTTTGTACAGTGCGCAGGAAACAATGGTGAATCAACACAAACAGCAGCACCTGTTGCGGCTACCGGTACAACAAACATGAAAATTGCATATGTAGAAATAGACTCGCTTCTTACAAAATATCGTTTCTGGAATGACTTGAACGAACTTATGATTAAGAAGGAAGAAAACATCCGTACTACTCTTAACGAAAAGGCTAAAGCTCTTGATGCAGCAATGAAGGAATTCCAGCGTAAATATGAAAACAACGGTTTCGTAAGTGCAGAAAGCGCTCAGCAGCAACAGAACCGTATCATCAAACAGCAGCAGGATTTGCAGGCTTTACAGGAAAAACTTAGCAAAGACCTTGCTGATGAAAACCAGAAGAACAGCCTTCAGTTGAGAGACTCTATCAACTCATTCCTTAAAATCTACAACAAGGATAAAGGTTATAGTCTGATTATCAGCAACACAGGTTTCGACAACCTTCTTTATGCTGACCCAGCATACAATATCACTCAGGAAATAGTTGACGGACTTAACGCACGCTATTCAGGTATCAACAAATAAACTTGATAACGACAACATTTAAAACCGTTCGTCATATAAAAATTAAGATTTAGAGAAATCCAATAAATATCTCTAAAAAACAAGATGGCATATGAAGATGATAATTATAATCACTACATATGCCATTTTTATTTCAATCCTTTCACATTTTCTCTCATAACACTACCCGACATTAAGGATGAGCTCCGATAACCTCTTAGCATCCTGTCAATACAATAATATCTTAAGATTTATTCAGTCCGTTTTTCATTCTCTTTATAAACATACGGATTTACCGCATGTATTCATTATTACACATGGAATAAAGGTTATTATTACCGACCGATAAAAATCAATACACAGTGATATACTTTCTTTATAACACTGTAAAATCCGTGATAATATTTTGGATAAAACGTATTCAGATTATTGATTCAACTACCTTCATCCCGTTCTCCAATCTTCTGTTCAATAATGAAAAGAATCATCAAAGGAGCAATTTAAAGAAATAAGTATAAAGATTGCGTTTATGTATATAAACCCTATACAACTTGTTCGATTATCTAGTAAATGACTGGTAAACACTTTTAAATATAAATCAAAAAGAATGATTTTATTTGACAGCAATATAAAAAATAAGGTGCATCAGTTGATACACCGATACACCTTATTAGTAAATTATCTATGAATAAATTATAACATTATTCATTGCTCCAGTCCATTGCAGCCATACGCTTGTAAGAAGCATAGCGTTTCTTAGCCATG
>artificially_reared_1__coassemble_409_pt1 | contig 11908 bp, 10 predicted proteins | sample artificially_reared_1__metabat2_low_PE_002 | metagenome-assembled genome bin artificially_reared_1 | reverse complement strand
ACGTTTCAGGTGCGTGTGTCGAGAGGCATGCAGGTTCGAGTCCTGTTCTGGGCACAGATCTTTAACGGTTTATGGAGGAATGGCGGAATTGGTAGACGCGCTACTTTGAGGGGGTAGTGACAGTTGTGTCGTGTGAGTTCGAGTCTCATTTCCTTCACTGAATTGCGGAAATAGCTCAGTTGGTAGAGCATAACCTTGCCAAGGTTAGGGTCGCGAGTTCGAGTCTCGTTTTCCGCTCACAGAGAGAAATTGGCAATATGCCGGTTTCTCTTTTTTGTTTTTATAAATGTTGGTTTTGTAAGGATATTGTCATTTGTATATTTTCGAAAAAAATAATCTGACTCTTGTTTATTTTGCGTTCTACTTTCACTATATTTGCCGCGCAAATATTAAAATTGACTTACATGAAAACTTATGACATTTATTTTTCTGATGATGACTCTTATGACAATAAAGGGTTCTCTTTGAAAACCATGGAAAAGGCCATTCATATGGCTGAAGATATGCTGAAAAAAGGAAATGCTCTTACTGAAGAGTATGCGGGCGGAACTATATCCGTGGTTGATTCGGATGGGGAGACTGTGTGGAGCAAGCCTATCCCGGAATAGAAAATGTTTTATAGATTAACTTTTTAAATATATACTTATGTTCTCAGGTATCGTAGAAGAATTTGCAGAGGTAGTAAATGTAGTAAAGGAACAGGAAAACCTTCATCTTACATTGAAGTGTTCTTTTGTTGATGAACTGAAGATTGACCAGAGTGTTGCTCATAACGGTGTTTGTCTTACTGTGGTAAGCATTCAGGATGGTACTTATACTGTCACTGCCATGAAGGAAACAATAGAACGTTCCAATATCGGTTTGCTTAAGGTTGGTGATAAGGTGAACGTGGAAAGAAGCATGATTATGAACGGACGCCTTGACGGTCATATTGTGCAGGGGCATGTGGATCAGACTGCAACTTGTGTGGCTCTGGATGATGCTGAAGGTAGCTGGTATTTTACTTTCAAATATAAATTTGACAGGGAGATGGCCAAAAGGGGTTACTTTACGGTTGATAAGGGGTCTGTGACTGTGAATGGAGTAAGTCTTACTGTTTGCAATCCTACTGAGGATACATTTCAGGTTGCAATTATTCCTTATACTTTCGAACATACAAACTTCCATACAATAAAGCCAGGAAGCGTGGTTAATATTGAGTTTGATATCATTGGTAAGTATCTGAGCAGAATGATGCGCCTTACATCGGAATGATTCTGTTTTGAAAATAAAAGAGAAACGGCTCTCAGGCAAGATTGCTTAAGAGCCGTTTCTTTATTGTTATAAATCCTTTAGTAAGATTTGGTTGTTTTGTGAAGTGTATTCTTCGCGTGCTTTTATCATCGCGTTCCAGGAGTTTGTGTACTGGCTTTTGTCGATGTTGAATTCTTCGAATCCTTTTGAATCCAGCTTGTTGAGCATAACTCCTAAAGTCAGTTTGTGGATTGCCATGCCTGGCAGGTAACATACTTCTTCGACATTTCCTTTTTCTTTAACTCCTTCGTAAATCAATTGCAAATCCTGTAGCTCGTAAAGGATGTCTTTGGTGAGCCTTATCGGTATCTTGTTTTCTTTGCTTATTTCTTCTGCTGTATATGGGTCTTCGCCATTTTCGAACCGTTTGCATATTCTCGACAGTATTATTGTGCAGAAAAAGTCGTGATATCTGCGGCTTATGTTTTTTGATTCCTTTCCGTATTTGAATGATTCCAGATTCTGGCTGACATAATTCATCTCTGCTCCGAAAAGGCAGATGCTCCAGGAAATCTGTGTCCAAAGAAGGAACATTGGTATGGCTGCGAAGCTTCCGTAGATGGCATTGTAGTTGGATACCCAGATTTGGCTGTTGATATATATGTATTGGAAAATCTGGAATGCGCTTCCGGCGAGTATTCCCGGAATGATGGCATGAGTCAGTTTTACTTTTGTATTTGGAATGAAAACAAACAGCCCGATAAACATTATCCAGATAATTGCATATGGTAAAAGCTGGATGAAAAACTTCATGATGGGGGCGAGTAGGGTGAATGTCTCCATCTCTTTAAGGAAAGTAGTCATGAATATGGATATTCCGCTTGAAACTACTATGAGTAGCGGAAGAAGAAGTATCATTGAAAAATAGTCTGTTATTTTCCTGAAAACCGTACGCGGACGTTTGACCTGCCAAATGGTATTGAAGCTGCGCTCTATATTGTCTGTAAGGATTAGTATTGTCCAAAGCAGCATGACGATACCTACTCCGATAAAGATTCCGCTTTTGGCATGTTGAAGATAGGAGTTTATCCATGTGAATACCAGTTCAGCCTGGCTTGCGTTCATGTTTTTCCTGAAGAGGCCTTCTATTATTGAATCGAAGCCGAATCCTCGCGCTATTGCAAAGAGGATTGCCAGTATGGGAATGATGGATAATAGTGTGCTGTATGTGAGTGCTGAGGCGCGTACTGCTATTCTGTTGTTGTTGAACTGTTCTGTTGAGAGTATTATTATCCTTATAGTTTTTATTACAGTCCTGATGATTGGAGGGTATTTTTCTTCATCGGCTATCCATAAATCTTTCTGAAGAAACTTTTTCCATTTGTTGATAGGGAGTTTTGGCATAGTATGGAGTGATGGTGAATGATTATAAAAAAGAAGGCAGCAAACCTGTAAGCCGGGTTCTGTTTCCCTGACGGGCAGGGATGTCTGTCATTTATCTACTCCCGCCGTCACCGACGGGCTCTAGCGGTCTACCCTCCGACGTGGGGCGAGCAACCCTCGTTAATGCCGGTTTACATGACCTTACAACTCCTAAGATGTACAGCCCGCATATCGCTATACGGCTGGTGGGCTCTTACCCCACCTTCTCACCCTTACTCCCGGAGGAGCGGTTATTTTCTTCTACATTACTCTACCCTCGCGGACAGCTTTCTGTTAGGAAGTAGGATGCTCTGTGTTGCCCGGACTTTCCTCTTGTATAGAATACCAGCGACAGACCGGTCTGCTGCTTTCTTATTGCAAAGGTATGGAAATAAACTGAAAAAACGGCAGACTTGGCAGAAATACTTTGAAATTTTATGCTGACAGCCTCTGGTAATGAATGTAAATTTGTCAGTCTTGCCCGTTAACACGGGTTAATCTGCATAATATCTATGTTAAAAGAGGGAAAAAACTGATACTTAGGTGTACAACCGTATGGATTTTGTTATACTTTAGCGGATGAAATGTTAAACTAATAGCGAAATTAACAATTTAATATAGATAAGATTATGAAAACAGTAACTAAATTTGCGATAGGAGCAGCTTCAATGGTTGCAGTAAGTGCAGGAGTTGCAGGTGTTACAGCATATGTTGTTTCACAGAATAATCAACCTAAGGAAAGCCAGACTTTTTATGAATCATTCAATACTATGCCTTTGACTCGTGCTGTTGCGATGGATTCAAACAGCATGCAGCCTGTTGATTTGACAAAGGCAGCAGAAAGTTCTTTGAATTCGGTAGTACATATTGTAGCTACACAAAGAAGCAAGGTTCAGACCGTTCAGCAGATGCCTGATATCTTCGATTATTTCTTCGGAGACGGTCGCGGACGTCAGCGCCAGATTGAAACTCCTGAACAGAAAGGTTTCGGTTCGGGTGTGATTATCTCAAAGGATGGTTATATAGTAACCAATAATCATGTGATTGATGGAGCGGATGAAATAAGTGTAAAACTTCAGGATAGTAGGGAGCTTAAAGGTAGAGTAATAGGTACCGACCCGACTACCGACCTTGCTCTTGTTAAGATTGAAGGTGATGATTTTCCTGCAATTCCGGTAGGCGACTCTGATAAACTGAAAGTAGGTGAATGGGTATTGGCTGTAGGTAACCCGTTCAATTTGGGTTCTACTGTTACTGCCGGTGTGGTAAGTGCTAAATCAAGAGGTCTTGGTGCTAATCAGGTAGAATCATTTATTCAGACTGATGCCGCAATCAACCAGGGTAACAGTGGTGGTGCATTGGTTAATGCACGTGGAGAACTTGTAGGTATCAATGCAATGCTGTTCTCTCCGACAGGTGCATATTCAGGATACGGATTTGCCATTCCTACAAGCATTATGACAAAAGTTGTTACTGACTTGAAACAGTATGGAACTGTACAGCGTGCATTGCTCGGAATTGGTGGTAGAAATATGGGTGATGAAAATATGAACTATCCTGATGAAATCAAGAAAGAACAAAAAGAACTTGGAATAAATGAAGGTGTACAGGTGGCAGAAGTTACCGAGGGTGGTTCGGCTGATGGTATTCTTAAGGTAAATGATGTCATACTTGAATTGAACGGTAAGAAAGTCAAGACAATGGCAGACCTTCAGGGATTGCTTGCTCAGTATCGTCCGGGTGATAAGGTCAAGATAACTGTATTCCGTGACAAGAAAGAGAAAGAATTCACTATCACATTGAAGAATGCACAGGGTAATACAAAGGTAGTCAAGAAAGCAGATATGGAAATCCTTGGAGCTGCATTCCGTGCTGTGCCTGATGAATTGAAGCGCCAGTTGAACTTGGGCTATGGTGTACAGGTAACTGGTGTTACTGATGGCAGGATGGCAGAAAGCGGTATACGTAAAGGGTTTATTATACTGAAGGCTAATGGAAAACAGCTGAAGACTGTTCAGGATCTTGAAGATGTTATGAAGGCTGCATCACAGTCACCTGATCAGGTATTGTTCATGACAGGTGTTTATCCTTCAGGAAAACGTGCTAATTATGCAGTAGATTTATCTCAAACGGAATAATATAAACAAATAGGTATATAGATTAATTAAGGTAAGGGATTTCAAGAGGCGTTTTATGTGAGATTTGCATATACGCCTCTTTTTATCGTTTGCCAATAAATAAAAAAGTTATAATATTGGATGGAATAATTGCTGATTTCTACATAATTTTATAACTTTGCACCCAAATCGATTTTAAAGAATGAGACAATTAAAGATTACCAAAAGTATCACTAACCGAGAGAGCGCTTCTCTGGATAAGTATTTGCAGGAAATTGGTCGTGAAGACTTGATTACAGTCGAAGAGGAAGTAGAACTTGCCCAGCGTATTCGTAAAGGGGACAGAATAGCGTTGGAGAAACTTACTAGAGCCAACTTGCGATTTGTCGTTTCAGTTGCAAAGCAGTATCAGAATCAGGGATTAAGTTTGCCGGACTTGATTAATGAAGGAAATTTAGGTCTGATTAAAGCTGCCGAGAAGTTTGATGAAACACGTGGTTTTAAATTTATCAGTTATGCCGTGTGGTGGATTCGTCAGTCAATACTTCAAGCACTGGCAGAACAGTCAAGAATCGTGCGTTTGCCTTTGAATCAGGTTGGTTCATTGAACAAAATCAGTAAGGCATTCTCTAAGTTCGAACAAGAAAACGAACGTCGTCCTTCACCTGAAGAATTGGCAGATGAACTGGAAATTCCTGTAGACAAGATTTCGGATACCTTAAAAGTGTCGGGAAGACATATCTCTGTGGATGCGCCTTTTGTAGAAGGAGAAGACAATAGCCTGCTCGATGTGTTGGTGAACGATGATTCGCCTATGGCGGACCGTTCTTTGGTTAATGAGTCACTTTCGAAGGAAATCGACAGAGCACTATCTACGCTGACCGACAGAGAGAAGGAGATTATCCAGATGTTTTTCGGTATAAACACGCAGGAAATGACGTTGGAAGAAATCGGCGACAAATTCGGGCTAACACGTGAGCGCGTACGTCAGATTAAAGAAAAAGCTATCAGAAGATTAAGAAATAATTCGCGTAGCAAGTTGCTCAAATCTTATTTAGGATAAGATAGAGATTGATTTCCGAAAAGAAATACAGAATCAGGTTTTCAGTAGCTTGGTTCTGTTTTTTGTTTCTGTATGTTAAATTATGATCTGACTTTTTCTGTTTTAATCATAAATGATTACTTTTGTGACAATATAAATAATTGATTATGCGATATATAAAGTTATTATGTTTTTTGTTCGCAGTATCAGTGGTAGTTGGTGCTGCTGCAAAGAAACCAAAAGATAAGAATAAATATGGAGTATATATGGTAGGAGTTTCAGCTTCTTTTACTGATTCTCTTGTCTATTTTACAGATATTCAGTTTGTAGATAGTGCTGTAGTTGACAATAAAGGATTTTTGGTGGGACGTTCTCAATACAGCCTCCAGTTGAAGGATTATTTGGAGACCAAGGAGGGTGGCAAAAATCGTACATGCTTTATGTTTTTCAATGTAAAGAAGAATAAGCTACAAAAAGAATTGTCGAAAATACAGGAAAAATATAAAAAGGGTGGCAGTTTGGTATTGAAGAGTGTAAACCCTGAATTTAAGTTTGAGAAGGCTGAAATATATTAGTCTTCGTGTTTTGCGTATCGTTGTGCTTTTTAAGGATGGCATTACGATACGTTTTTTTTGTTTTTATGCATTAGATAAAGAAATGAAGAAAGTATTGTTTTTGATTTTGTCCGTTATATTATTTACTGCTTGTTCGGACGAGATTCCTGAAGAAAAACCAATATTGAAATCCGGAAGGACGATTTTGGCATATTTGATTTCGAATAATAAATCTGGAAGTTTGGATTCTAATCTAAAGCAGAATCTGATAGATATGTATTCCGGTTTGGCACAGGTTAAGGATTCATGCACATTACTTGTGTATTATCGTCCTTATAGCAGTGATGCCGATGGGCTGGAAGGACCAAGCCTATTGCAGTACAATTCGGATGGCAAAGGAAACATCAACAACAAACAGTGTCTGGTAGGACAGGATTTGACTGCTGCGAATGTCATAAAAGCTGCTTCGATTAGTGTTTTCCCCGACGAGACCCATAATGCCTTAGACCAGAAAACTATGTCTCGCGTTTTTGAGCAGATGTTAAAACTTTCACCATCTACAAACTATGGTGTTATTTTCGGTTCTCATGGTACAAGTTGGATGCCTGGAAATGAGGTTGTAGGCAGGGCGTTTGGCGATGATGCGGGGTATAATATCAATATTCCTGAAATGGCAGATGTATTGGAAGGTGTATTCAGTGGTAAACAGTTGGATTTCATCCTTTTTGATGCTTGTATGATGGCAACGGCAGAAGTGTGTTATGAGTTTAAGGATGTAACTGATTATTTGATAGGGGCTGTTGTCGAGACGCATGTTTATGGTCATCCTTATGATATAATTATGCCTAAGTTGCTTGCAAAGGATATTCCATATGCTGAAGTTTGTAAAGATTACATAGATTATAGCATGCAGTTGGGTGCATGGGGAACTTGTGCTGCAGTGGATTGTAGCAAGATGGATGATTTGGCAAAATTGGTAGAGAATAATTTGGATGTATATTCTGAGAAATTAGTTTCTTTGAATGTAAATGATATTCAGCAATATGGGGTAGGACAGTTCAAATACTTCTCTTTTGACCTTGTAGATTGCTTTAATGTATTGAATGACGGAACTACTCCAGAAGGAATGGAGAACACAATGGATAAAGTTGTTGTAGCGAAGGATGCATTGTATGGCCCACAGTATGCTACTGTAGGAAATTCAATGTACACAATAGAAGAAGGACATTTTTGCGGTATAGGAATGTATCTTCCATACAAAGTGGAAAACAGTTCATGGAACTCCTATTACGAAACCCTGTCATGGTATAAAGCTGTTGGATGGGAACGTTATAAAACATTATTGACCGAAAATTAGTAATAGATAGAAACTAGACAATGGATAAAACTAAAAATATAGCTGCACTTTTTGATTTTGATGGTGTGGTGATGGATACAGAATCTCAGTACACTATATATTGGAATGAAGTAGGGCGTAAATATCATCCGGAAGTGGAGAATTTCGGGCTTCTGATTAAAGGTCAGACTTTGGTGCAAATATACGACCGTTACTTTAAGGGAATGGATGCCGCTCAGGCTGAGATTACTGCCGGGCTAAATAAGTTTGAAAGTGAGATGAAATATGAATATGTACCTGGAGTGGCTGATTTTATGAAGGAACTTCGCAAAAATGGCGTTAAGATAGCAATTGTGACAAGTTCCAACGAAAAGAAAATGGCAAATGTATATTCTGCTCATCCTGAATTGAGTAACTTGGTAGACAGAATCCTCACTGCAGAGATGTTCACACGTTCCAAACCGGCTCCGGACTGTTTTCTGCTTGGGGCAGAAGTGTTTGAAACTGTTCCTGCCAACTGTGTGGTTTTCGAAGATTCATTTCATGGCTTGCAGGCTGGTACATCAGCACAAATGGCTGTTGTAGGATTGAGTACTACCAATCCGAAAGAAGCTATAAGTGATAAATGTAATATAGTTATTCCTGACTTCACAAATTTCACTTATCAGGATATGATTTCGCTTCTTTAAAAATGGTATCGGCAAGTAAAAATCATTCTTAATTTGTATAAATGATATAAAACATCTAATTTTGCCGAGTTTTTAAACTGACTTAAATTAAAAAGAAAGTATGGCAGGATATTTATCAGGTGATGTGCGTAAGGTTACCACTCACCGTTTGACAGAAATGAAACAGAGAGGCGAGAAAATTTCTATGCTTACCTCATACGACTACACAATGGCACAGATTGTAGACGGAGCAGGAGTTGATGTAATCCTGGTAGGAGACTCTGCATCAAACGTAATGGCAGGAAATGTCACAACACTTCCTATCACAATTGAGCAGATGATTTATCATGGCAAGTCTGTGATGCGTGGTGTGAAACGTGCCCTCGTAGTAGTGGATATGCCTTTCGGTACATATCAGGCAGATGCTTACGATGGAGTACGCAATGCTATCCGTATCATGAAGGAAACCCATGCCGATGCCTTGAAACTGGAAGGTGGTGAAGAGATTATAGATACTGTAAAGAAGATAATCGGGGCAGGAATGCCTGTAATGGGCCATTTGGGACTTATGCCTCAGTCTATCAACAAATACGGAACTTATACAGTGCGTGCAAAAGAAGATGCCGAAGCAGAGAAGCTTATCCGTGATGCTCATCTACTTGAAGAAGCTGGATGCTTTGCACTTGTACTTGAAAAGATACCGGCAGAATTGGCTACGAGAGTCGCTTCGGAACTTACAATTCCTGTAATCGGTATTGGTGCTGGAGGTGGAGTTGACGGACAGGTATTGGTTGTAACTGATATGCTTGGAATGACAAAAGGTTTCAGCCCTAAGTTCCTTCGTCGTTATGCCGACCTTCACACTGTTATGACAGATGCCATAGGTCAATATGTGAGTGATGTGAAATCAAGCGATTTCCCTAATGAATCAGAACAATACTAATTATATAATATAAGAAAAGGACTAATAAATGAAGAACGTGAAGCTTTGTATGTCACAAGGTTTGAGTATCTTCATTTGTTAGTCCTATGTTTTTTCAATTAACTATAATGTATGTATAGTACCTCTTACAATACCCCGGAGCAGACCTTCTGGAATAAGAACTTCGTACTTCTTATTCTGTCCAATGTATTGTTATACATAAGTGTTTATATGCTTTTCCCGGTGTTGCAAGCCTGGGTTGTAGGCAAATGGGGATATTTCCCAGCCAGGGCGTCTTTTGTGTCATCATTATTTTGTCTTTCACTGTTCTTGCCGGGAGCAGTCAACAATTATCTTGTAGATGCATTCAAGCGAAAAAATGTGTGTACACGCAGTATTTTGCTGTTTGCTCTTCTTGGGTTGCTTTATCCGTATGCAGATCAGATGTGGATGATATATGCCCTGCGTGTCCTTCAGGGAGTTTTGTTTGCCATAGCTCTCATGGTGACCGGAAGTACATTGGTTATTGATGTTACACCAAGCTCGTTTAGGAGTAAAGCCAATTGGGTTTTTGCATTTTCAGGTGGTATAGGTATGCTCTTGGGAGTTTCCGGCGGTTTATATTTTTCCTCAATACTGTCTATAAATAATATTATGTATATGTCGGCAGCTTTCGCAGCTGTGGCATTGCTTCTTGTTTCAATGATAGAAATTTGTTTTCGTGCTCCGCTCGAGCCGCCATTGTTATCATTTGACAGGTTTATTCTTTTCCGTAATATACCTCCCGGAATAAATATGATGACTGTACCTTTTGTTTTGGGAACAATATTGGCCTATAAACACGATTATTTTTTCTATCTTTGTATTGCACTAGGGTTTATAATATTTTGGTTTATTCCACGTGCTATTAAGAAGAAAGCCGATGATGTGGTGCGTATAGTTACGGGATATATATTCATGACAATTTCTTTATATATTATTTCTATATATCAGCATCATCTCGTATTGTGTGTGGCAGGGATTATTATGGGGCTGGGTGTAGCTTCTGCAATGTGCCAGTATCTTAAGATAATGATAAAATTGCCGAAACATTGCGAACGCGGTACCGGTTATCATACCTATCAGCTGATGTGGGAAACAGGCATAATGATGGGAGTAGTATTGGGCTTTCACGTATGCAAATATTATGAATCAGATTCTCTGACTTTGGCCGGTGGAATATGTATGGCAGGCTTATTATGCTATCTTCTGTTTACACGCGGATATTTTCAGAAAAGAATGGACAGTAAATCAATAATTAAATAAATAAAGAATATGGCAGACGATAAAAAAATTATCTTTTCGATGGTCGGAGTGAGCAAATCATTCCAGAACAACAAGCAGGTATTGAAAGACATCTACCTATCCTTTTTCTATGGAGCTAAAATCGGTATCATAGGTTTGAACGGTTCCGGTAAATCTACTTTGATGAAAATCATTGCCGGTATCGAGAAAAGCTATCAGGGCGAAGTGGTGTTCTCGCCGGGATATTCAGTTGGATACCTTGCACAGGAACCGCAGCTGGACGATACAAAGACTGTGAAAGAAGTAGTAATGGAAGGTGTTCAGCAGGTCGTAGATACACTGGCAGAGTATGAAGAAATCAATAACAAATTCGGTCTGCCGGAATATTACGAAGATCCAGAGAAGATGGATGCACTCTTCGCGCGTCAGGCAGAATTGCAGGATATAATCGATGCTACCGATGCATGGAACCTAGACAGCAAGCTGGAACGTGCTATGGATGCACTGCGCTGTCCGCCAGAAGACCAGTTGGTGAAGAACCTTTCCGGAGGTGAGCGTCGCCGTGTGGCATTGTGCCGTCTCCTTCTTCAGAAACCTGATATCCTCCTTCTTGACGAGCCTACAAACCACCTTGATGCTGAAAGTATAGACTGGCTGGAACAGCACTTGCAGCAGTATGAAGGTACTGTTATTGCCGTTACACACGACCGTTACTTCCTTGACCACGTTGCAGGATGGATTCTTGAACTCGACCGTGGTGAAGGAATTCCATGGAAGGGTAACTATTCAAGCTGGCTTGAGCAAAAGACCAAACGTATGGAGATGGAAGAAAAGACAGCCAGCAAGCGCCGCAAGACTCTTGAACGCGAGCTTGAATGGGTACGCATGGCTCCTAAGGCACGTCAGGCTAAAGGTAAGGCACGTCTTAACTCATACGATAAACTCCTCAACGAAGACGTTAAGGCTAAGGAAGAAAAACTTGAAATCTTTATTCCTAACGGACCTCGCCTTGGCAACAAGGTTATCGAAGCCAAGCATGTGGCTAAGGCATATGGTGACAAGCTTCTGTTTGATGACCTCAATTTTATGCTTCCGCCTAACGGCATAGTAGGTGTCATTGGTCCTAACGGTGCCGGTAAGACTACTCTCTTCCGTCTGATTATGGGACTTGAAAAGGCTGATAAGGGTGAATTCGAAGTAGGAGAAACTGTAAAAGTGGCATATGTAGACCAGCAGCATAAGGATATTGACCCAAACAAGACAGTATATCAGGTGATAAGCGGTGGAAACGACCTAATACGTATGGGTAACCGCGATGTGAATGCACGTG
>artificially_reared_1__coassemble_405_pt1 | contig 11995 bp, 11 predicted proteins | sample artificially_reared_1__metabat2_low_PE_002 | metagenome-assembled genome bin artificially_reared_1 | reverse complement strand
GCTGAGAAAGATATTCTGTACGGCAACGCGCATATTCAGTGGCGGTAAATCCTCCCCTCTTGGCACGGAGAGCCTCACGATAGACAGCCTTCAGTCCTTCGTCGAAGCTGTTACCCTTAGGAATCATAGCCAACTGAAAGGCCTGTTTAGTCTTTGCCATAATGAACTCACCGTAAAATGCGGAAGCTACGGCAAATGGGGCATCAGCCTTCTGTCCCAGTTCGTTCAGTCTTATCTGAAGCATCATCTGGGCCATATCAAGCAGATAAGCGGTTGTAACATCAGCCATTGTTCCCTTCAATGAATCAGGCAGGGCATCATACTTGAACATTATCTGAGCCACATATTTATCCTGCTCCTTATCCGTGCCGAAAGCTACAATAGGCTTTTCATTGTCAGCCACCGGATAGTAGACTCTTTCTGCCGGATTTACAGGCTTCTCAATCTTAGAGAACAGTTCCTTGATCTTGCCTTCAATGCGGTCCACATCAATGTCACCCACCACTACTATACCTTGCAAGTCAGGACGGTACCACTTTTCATAATAGTCGCGTAAAGCCTGATGCGGAAAATTGTCCACCACTTCCATAGTTCCTATAGGAAGACGGTGTCCGTATCTGCTGTCAGGATATATCTCCGGAAGCAGTTTCTCCATTATTCTCATATTCGGTGGCAGCTGGCTTCTCCATTCCTCATGTATAACGGAACGTTCCTCGTCTATCTCCTTACCTTCGAGCAAAAGGCCGTCAGCCCAGTCGGACAGAATCATCAGACATGAATCCTGTACCCCGATACGTTCTGTAGGTACACTGGAGATACGATATACAGTTTCATCAATGCTGGTATAGGCATTCAGATTATAACCGAACTTCACACCTACAGACTCCAACCATTTTATCATTGAATTTCCCGGGAAGTTCTTTGTTCCGTTGAAACACATGTGTTCAAGGAAATGCGCAAGTCCGCGCTGGTTGTCCTCTTCAAGGATACTACCCACCTTTTGGGCGATATAGAAGTCCACCTGGTTCTTCGGATATTCATTATGACGGATATAGTACGTAAGTCCGTTATCCAGTTTACCTATTCTCACTTCCTTATCCACCGGTACCAGAGGCATCTGCTGTGCCCTGACAGCTATCGGCAAACAGGCAAATCCTGCAATGGCTACAAAAGCCAGTTTCATCATTCGTCTCATAACTTTTATATTTTATATTGTTTAGTTGTTCTTATGCTGCAAAAGTATGCGCAAAGAAAATTAGTTTATGTTATCGATATGTTATCTTTATGTTAAGACATCATTCGTCCCTGTATTCCAGAATATCTCCCGGCTGACAGTCCAGTTCCTTACAGATAGCCTCCAAAGTAGAGAAACGTATAGCTTTAGCCTTTCCCGTTTTAAGTATAGAAAGGTTTGCCGGAGTAAGGTCTATGCGTTCGGCCAGTTCACCAAGCGAAATCTTCCGTTTCGCCATCATTACGTCCAAGTTCACTATTATAGGCATATATGTCAGTTTTTTAATCTATCAAATAGTCAAATCATTTTCTTCTTTAATTTTCTCTGCTTTGGCAAATATTTCGACAAACAATACCAACAACATTATCAACATCCAAGGACTTTTCAATCTGAAACTGTCAAAAGAATAACCTGCCGGTAAAGCTATCTCGTTCACCATCTGTATATATTCTAGATATCTTACCAACTCCATAAAAGCAACCAGTAACATAAAAGAATAAACAAAGAAACGCATACGGCGTACATTCTTCCTGGTAAGAACCTGATTACGACAAATATCAACCAACATACGTACCAAACAATAGAAACCATAAATGAAGAAAAGAACAAACGGTAAACTAACAAAGATGGACTTATTATATACGCTATTGTTGTATGAAACATACGTTTCAATACCGCTCATCTTATAAGAGACATTCCTCTGCAATTCAGTATTATAAATACTGTCAGGCACCAACGCCTTATCAGGAACAATTGACAGTGAAACAGAATTGACATCAGACGGAATATCCGAAACCGAGTTCCATCCATCCTTAAATCCCTTAAAACCGTCTGTAGAAGCCAATACTACAATAATAACTATTATTATAAATCCTAAAATACGTACTGTTTTCATAATCTCAATGTTTATTCGTTGTTATTATTTTAATCGTCTCTTACTTGTTTTCAATAATTATTTATCGTTTTTCGATATGCAAATGTATATACTATTTTTTAATTACAAAAGAAAAACAAGAAAAATTTATCGAAAAACGATATATTTTTCATTCAATGCGATAAATATCGAATAATTTCAATTATAAAAACAGACGTACAAGAAAAAAGTCCTTTGAAGTTACCCTCCGGTAATCAACAAAGGACTTAAATATTAATATTTTTATTATCAGGAATCTGAACAGAAAAGCTAAATTATACCAACAAGTCTCTTATGTCCTTTTCGGTCAATCCGGTAGCTTCCTGAATTTGCTCAACAGACAGTCCGAAAGCTTTCAATTTAGAAACGACAGATTTTTTACCTTCCAGAAGTCCTTCTGCATGACCCTCCGCACGACCTTCTGCACGACCCTCTGCGCGCCCCGCGATAAGTCCCTCTGCTCGTCCCTCTTCAAGACCTTTCTTCCATCCTGCCTCACGGGCATCTTCCTCCACTATCCTGCTTACTCTATAACGGTCTAAAGCTTTATCATAAGCGATACGGTCTTCCAAAGAGAGATTAGCCACAGAAGCTAATTCTTCCAGGCGATTAAAGACCTGCTCTTTAAGAGCATCCGGCATTCTGTTCCAATGTTGCATATTCTTGAGTGTATAAATCAATTTATCATAAAGAGTTTCACAATCACGGAGTTCTTTCTTGAAATATGGAAACTGCAAAAAAATCTGACGGAACCTGCCGTTTATCACTTTTCCATTTTCCATATCAGCTATAACCGCATCTGTTCGGAATTTTTCCTCCAAATCAGGTTCACAGAAGTTCATTAGGAATATACCATAAACTTTAGAGAGTTTATATCTGGCTCCATATTTGTCCGGTTTTGGTTCACTTAAAACAAAGCCATCACCATCAGAGACTGATTTTTCCGAACGAAGTTCCTGTTCCTTTTTCCTTTTCTCACGTATATTCTCAACTTGTCTGCCAATGGCACGACACATATAGAATAGCGTACGGTCAAGGAAATTACTGTGCAGGCGGTTTTGCATTTCAACAATAATATATTCACCAGTAGTAGTAAGACAATAAAGATCGTATATGATTCCTGCATCGTCCATATTGTCTGAATGATTCTCCTTATCAAGGAAAGTAAGGTTCTCTATGCAGTGTTCTCCTTTCAGAAGTTCATTAAGCAGCGTGATTAGCAATTCCTTACTGGCAGGCTGTCCGAAAATAATTTTAAAGCCAATATCCGTAAACGGATTGACAAAATGGCCACAAGTAAAATCACTGTTGTTCATATTAACTCCTTTATTACTGATTGATGCAAATATACGAATTAATATGTTGATATTTATATTTTTATATTCTAAACTTTAATCTGAATGCACGTTGCTTACTCAATACGTACGATAAAAAATCCCTGACATTCTGCAAACAGTAGTACAGAATATCAGGGATTATATCGTTAAACTTTTAAGAGAGAAAATCTAAAGGGTTCTATTTGTTGAATTTCTCATTAACCTTCAGAACATAATCCGAGCTTTTTTCACCCCACTGATAAGTATTCTTATCGGTAACCTCACCCTCTGCGATATAGATAAAGTTTATCTTATACATACGTTACTTCATTCTAATAGTCAGCGTAAAATCTTTATAATTATTTACAGCAATTATATTATACAGTTATAGACTCATCAAACATATTCGTTTCAATCCATTCCCAACATTTATCTATACCCTTCAACCTTTCATTCATTGACATGGATATATGGAAATCAGGATATAAACAATCCTCATCATTACGGCTAAAATCCGGTCTTTCAAAGAAAGAGTGACTTATATATCCCTTTGTGCCTGTAAATGGCAGTTCAACAGGCAATACATCGCCAAAGCAAGTTGGTTTCTGCGAGGTCGGAGTACCTATAATGGGGAAAAGTTGATTATCTTTTATAGTTGTAAGCAAATAATTTGCACTGCTGAAGGTGTTCTGCCCTTGTATAAATATCACTTTCCCTTCAAAACGGCTCTTTATTTTGGGAAGGAATGGCAAGTTCTCAGAATCTTCCATAGAAATGAGTTCTCCAGGTTTGCCTTTGCTGCAATCATAGAAATCAGGCATACACTTGAAAAGGAAATCTGATTTTCTGACAAATGTCTTATATTTTGATATACTATCCGTATCAACTCCAAGATATTGGAGAAGCTGGTCGCCAAGCATACTGTTTCCTCCACCATTGTAACGCATATCAACCACCAGCTTCCGTATATGATTCTGCCTTATATCGGCATCCATTTTGTCTATAAATTCGAGAAATGACGGCAGAAAGTTCAGGTAATTATCTTCCACTTTGGTACCCGTAACCTGACATAGTTGCAAATACGACTGCAAATCATACATCGCATTAAATTGCATATAGCATTTATCTTCAATTATCTGATAGGAGAACAAATCATCACGCTTCACGGTAACAGGATATGGAGGGAACTTCACCTGATGCCATCCAGAACGATTCTCTATTTCCGACTCAAAAAGCATACTACTTCCATCATGAAAGCCAAGACATACTCCCTTTGCAGTATCTACTCCTATCTGCTGCAAAAACGTTTTGCGGTTCAGATAAAAACTCCATAGCCCTGCTTTTACTTCATTCTCCGAGGGCATTGCATTACGCATAGCCGACCTGATATCTTTAACGGATATGCCATTTATGGAAACAATCTCTTTTCCCGTGAAATCAGGATATTCTGAATCTATAGCATACATATAAAAACTGCTTTCATAGTATCTTATCTCGTATGGATAAATTAATCCATCTTCAGGCATGAAATAAGTATGTGCGTCTTCAAGTATGGCTAACAGAGAATTCAAGGCAAACTGGAAGTTGTACAAGTCTATCACATCTTTCATCTCATGGCATACTCTCTCTGCCTGTCTTTCAAATCTGCTGAATCCCTCAGGATTAACTATACTGACAGGATGGAATGTCCTGATAAAATGCGACAGGTTCATTACCTCATTCTGATATTTATTGTAACTTTCTTCAAAGAATATTACCGGTATCTTATGAAAAGTATTATCAATCATGATATCATTTTTTACATATTACTATTTCTTTCATCATATTCTTTACCACACTGCAAATATAATGTGATACAGTCAAATTATTTGTTATCCTTATGTTATCTTTAGGTTAATACTTCGATTTATAGTTTATATTTAGTAATCATAATATTATATTTGCAATCCAAACCCATTAAAAAGTCATATAATATCATACATGACCGCTCACATCCATCATTATGGCGCTGAAGTTTCTATGAAGCGGAAAGCTTGATAACAGGCAGGAAATGAAGGATATATATTTCGATATTGCCGAAAACGAGGCAGACCATCTGCTTACCCTTACAAATTAGGTGCTGACCATATCCAAACTGGAGAACCATAAACTGGAGATGCACAACTGACTGACAGTGAGGAATAAACCAAAATCAATAATAATATGACGAACAAGCAATTGAATTTTGAGAACATAGACAAGGTGGAGAATCTAAGTTATATTCCACTGGATAAGAAATACCTGAAAGTACAGATAGTAAAAACAATACTGGTTTATATCATCTTTATGGGACTCACACTTCTGCTCCTTCTGGCAGAGGAGTTAGCATGTCGTGTGGCAACGACAATCGGCATAGAATGTGCTTTTCTGATAGCTATGATTGTAAATCTTTTTCTACTTCCCAAGGCCTATGCCTACAAAGGATTCGCCATCCGCGAACATGACATCACATACCGTTCGGGAATCATCTTCCCTTCAGTAATTACGATTCCTTTCTGCAAGATACAGCAGGTCAGCGTACGCCAGAACCCGATAACACGTATTTTCAGACTTTATGCCATCGATATCGTAAACGGTGCGCAGATGCTTGAAGCTACCAGCATTCCGGGACTGACTGAAGAGAAAGCAAACGATATTAAAGCACTTATAACAGAAAGCATCAGAAATGAAAATAAATGATTTCTCTATACCGCGCAGGATGAGCAAAAGTGCTTTCGTGATTTTCTTCGTGAAGGCTATGCGAAGCTATGCAAGTCTTATCCTGATACTTTTCGCTGTCAGGATATTCGATTCGTCCGATGAGACTTCTATCATGGGATACATAATAATGCTTCTGTCCTATCTGGCAGGATTCCTTGTCATATCGCTGATAACCGCATTCCTAAGTTTCTACTTCAAAAAATATTACGTTGAGGACGGTAATCTGATTTTTATCCATGGTGTAATACAACATGAAAGGACAAGTATCCCTCTGAATAAAATTCAGTCTTTACGCACCAAGAGCGGTCTCATCTATCGTATGCTTGATATGAAAGGCATCTCGTTCGACACTCTTGCATCACGTACAGAAGAGATAGAACTCATCCTTGACGATGACGACTGGGATGCTCTGTTAAGTCGTGTGGAGACTGAGGAGAATACACAAGAGGAAGTGCAAGAGACAGAAGCTACAGAACAGGATGCTACAACAAACAGTAAAACCGTGAAACTGGAAGTAAGTAACTTAAATCTGATTAAAGGTGCTCTCTGCCAGAATCACCTCAAAGGCATGGCAGTACTGTTCGGTGTATTTGCCACGCTGTACAATCAGATAACTTCTGTCAACGACAAGGCTGCAAAGTATTTCATAGACTATGTAGAAACACAAGCCGATTATTCCGCATTCTCTGTTACAGCTGTATTAACGGTCATCGTGATATTGTACGTAGTAATACTGATTCTGTGGATGGGAAAGGTTTTCCTGCAATACTTCAATATGGATATACGTATGAGCGAAAAACAACTTTTCTTCGAAAGCGGACTGATTACACGCAACAGCAGCCGGTTCTCATTCGACAAGGTATGTACGCTATACATGAAAAGGAATATCATTGAAAACTGGTTGGGATGCTGCACTATAATGGTCAGGCAGGCGCTGAATGCTACAGACGAAAAGAAAGGTGCCGATGTAAAGATTTACGGTTCGTCGCATGACGGAAACTTCCTGAGCTGGTGGCTTGGAAAAGACTATACATCCTCGCCCACTGTCATTTCTGCCCGTTCCGGTTATGGTCTGCTTGGCTACACCATAAGATTTGACATTCTGATTTCGCTTTCAATAGCCATAGCCTTGTGCTATTACGGACAGTACATCTGGCTCATTGCCCCCATAGTTTATATGCTGGTTTCGCTGGCTAAGGGACTTCTTGCCGTACGCAGAAGCCATATCACACTCAAAGAGGACTATATAGTAATAAGCAATGGAAAGTTTGCCGAAATTTATAATTATGTGAAATATGAGGATATAGAGGTAGTACGCATGGTTTCCACTCCCCTCACACCATATTATCATAGGGTGAAACTTATAATTTCCACCAATGGAACATCATTCACCATAAGGAGTCTGAGAGAGCAGGAGGCAAAGGATATATACGAACTGTTGTTACTGAAAAATCGTAATGATTAAATCATATTTTTACTTTTATTCAATTTTGGTACTACAAAACTACGAAAACTGTTTGAGAACGACCCGCAGGTAGAGATAAAGACTGTAAGGAGTGTGAAACTTATGCTTGCAGTAAAACAGTAATTATTATTTACATAAAAACATTAACTAGAATATCATTATGAAACGCCCTGTCATTTTAGGTGAAATGACAAAGCATTTAATTTTAAATGACAGTTCATTTTTTTAAAACGTATAAGGTTAGTATATTTGCTCCAAATTTAACACCAGATAATTATGATAACAAATAACGACATGCTGTTGGCCTTCGGGCTGACATTGATAGCCGGACTGTCTACCGGCATAGGAAGTCTCATAGCATTGCTGTCGAAAAAGACAGATACACGTTTTCTCTCCGCTTCACTGGGATTGTCGGCAGGAGTGATGATTTATGTATCGTTCATGGAGCTGATGCCTGAATCTGTTCATCTGCTAAGCGGAATATACAGTGAACGCGAAGCCTCTGCCTATATGCTATTGGCATTTTTCATCGGTATAGGACTTATTGCACTGATAGACTTTCTGGTGCCCGAAGATGAAAATCCACACGAGATTCACACCTCTCAGGAAAACAACAAAAGATTAAAGCGTACAGGAATGATGATGGCACTTGCCATAGGAATACATAATTTTCCGGAAGGACTTGCCACATTCACTTCTGCACTGACCGACCTTGAAATTGCAATTCCAATCGTATTCGCCATTGCTATCCATAACATACCGGAAGGTGTGGCAGTGTCTGTTCCTATCTATCATGCCACAGGCAGCCGCAGAAAAGCATTCTGGTATTCATTCCTATCCGGAATGGCCGAGCCTATAGGTGCACTGATAGGAATACTTTTCCTCATTCCGTTCTGGACTCCGTCTATCAACGCACTGATGCTTGCACTGGTTTCAGGTATTATGATTTATATATCATTCGACGAACTTCTGCCAAGCACAGAAAAGTACGGACATCATCACTGGGGAATAAGCGGTGTAATATTGGGTATGGCTATAATGGCTGTGAGTCTGCTGATAATATAGGTTCTGTGGGAATATTGCGAATAAATGTGTTAAAATAGTATATCCTTTTCGAAATTCGAAGAAAAATATGTACATTTATAAACATATTAACTTATAAATCAATTTGTTTATGAGAAAGTACATTGCAGAACTATTAGGCACAATGATCCTGGTATTACTGGGATGTGGTAGTGCAGTATTTGCAGGCGGTGCAGCAGAAACCGTCGGTGCAGGAACAGGAACTATTGGTGTAGCATTGGCTTTCGGACTTTCCGTTATAGCCATGGCATATTGTATAGGTAATATATCGGGATGCCACATTAATCCTGCCATTACCTTCGGAGCATGGATTAGTGGCAGAATAGAAACAAAAGATGCATTCATGTATATCGTGTTCCAGATTATTGGAGCCATCATAGGAGCAATGATACTGTCAATACTGGTAAGTACTGGTGGACATGCCGGTCCTACAATGACAGGAGCAAACTCTTTCGACAACGGAGAAACTGCACAGGCATTCATAGCCGAGGCTGTGTTTACCTTCATTTTCGTACTTGTTGTTCTTGGTGCCACAGATGAAAAGAAAGGTGCAGGCAATATGGCAGGACTCGCCATCGGACTTACTTTAGCTCTGATACACATTGTCTGCATACCAATTACAGGAACATCCGTCAATCCAGCAAGAAGCATTGGACCTGCAATCATGGAAGGAGGACAGGCTTTGAGTCAATTGTGGCTGTTCATTGTAGCGCCATTAGTGGGAGCAGCATTCAGTTCGTTGGTTTGGAAGTTCATCAGCGGAAGTAAACAATAACCCATCTGTTCTTAAATAATATCCCTTGTATTGAAAACGTCCATACACTTTCAATACAAGGGATTTTGTTTTTAAACAATTACAGGATATGAATTCAATAAAGTGTTTACGAAAAAATAAATAGTCAAAAACGAAGAAAAACAAGTCTTTTTTTTGGATTTAATATATAATGAAGTATTTTTGCTAAATGTAGAAACAAGCATAAGATATGACACATTTAGAAAAACTGAATTATATACCTCAAAACATAGAATTGATGGCAGGAATAGACCTCACAGGTAATTTTAAACATCTATTCAGAACCCCATCAAAAGTTCCGGGATATATGTTTCTATTATGCTTCCAAGGAACATGTACGATAACAGTACACCTCACACAGTACACTATGAAGAAAGGTACGCTACTTATATTGCTTCCAGACCTTTTCTTTCAGGTATTGGAACAAAGCGAAGACTGTAAGTTCATTTTTGTGGGATTTGCTACGGAGCTGGTAAGAAGTTCATCATTATTTTCCAAATCAATTGAATATACACCATTTATATTTGAAAAGCCTGTCATGCAGCTTGACAAGAAAGGCAGTGAACTTATGTATAACTACATAAGAATAATAATCAAAGCTAAAAGTATATCTAATAATATAGTAACACAAGAACAGGCTGCACTTACTTTCACACAGTTGATTCTGGGACTCGGAAATCTGATAAAAAACGGAAAGAGTGTAAACCAACAGTATAACAGAAATCAAGAGATAGTGAAAGAGCTGGTAAGAACTGTTGTTATGAACTATCACACAGAAAGGAACGTCAGTTTTTATGCAGAAAAAATGCATCTGTCGCCACAGCATCTTAGCACCACCATAAAGAAGATAACCGGTAAGACTCTCACTGACATCATATCGTCATTCATTATAAATGATGCAAAAGCGAAACTGAAATCCACAGAGATGACCATTCAGGAAATAGCCTATTCACTGAATTTCCCGGATATTTCGTTCTTCGGAAAATATTTCAAAAGATATACAGGCATGTCGCCTAAACAGTACAGAAACACTGAACTATAAAAAACGAAATGCAATGTCTCAACAACATTGCATTTCGTTTTTTTTATTTATCCTTAATCTCTTCAATAGGAGTTATATCAACTATGTTCTCTTCTTCTTTCATTACTTTTTTCCTGAAACGTATCAGCCTGATCAAATCAGTTAGGGAGTAGACTATGGCAGAAATGCCAAGTATTGTAAAAGGAAGAGTTGCTACCTGAAACGGATTGGCCAAAACAACTATACCCGCCAATAGCACCAATACCGGAACTACGTACATCAGGAATGGTACTTTGGTGATACTACGCACTGAAATGAAATTGAACAACTGCGATAGTCCTGCCAAAACCAACAATACACCCAGCACATACATCAGAGTAGTAATGAAAAAGTCAGGCATAATCATAAGCCAGAATCCCAACAAAGCACTACCGACTGCCGCAACAGGAAAAACGGATTTTATGCCAGCTTCTTCCCTACGCTTAGCTGTTGCCATATAGCCGAAAACTCCAATCAGCCCCGGCAACAGAAACAACACTCCGATAGTAATCACAAGATACCTTACTGCTTCCCCAGGCCATACTACCAAAAGTATACCTATTATAAGAGCACATATACTGCTCAACGCATAGTAATTAAAATTCTTCATATCCAAAATTTTGTTTTCATTATCAATACGAATTTAAGTATTTATTGCATAAATAACAAAAGAATCTCCAATTTGATTGTCTTACATACCTACTTATAGGTATTTTTAAGTATAATTTTACCAATTTATAGGTATTGCCGTAACATTGAAAAGCCGATACCTTTGCCATGACTTAAAAACTATAAAACTGACATACAATCATGGCAACAGGAAGAATCTTATTTGCGGCCATATTCTCGGCCCTCACACTAAATGCCGCACATGCCGACAACAGTGCAGAAAACAAGAAAGAAGAAAAGAAAGAAAGCAGACTTACCTTCGGAGGATATGGTGAAGCTGCCTATAGCAGAAACTTCTTCAGCGACAACTATCTCAGGTATACCGACGCAAAGAACTACAAAGGGGAAAGCCACGGCAGATTCGACCTTCCACATGTAGTATTTTATATAGGCTACGATTTTGGTAAAGGATGGTCGCTGGGAAGTGAAATAGAAATAGAGCATGGAGGCACTGAAAGCGCCGTAGAAATAGAAGAGGAAGAAGCCGGCGAATACGAGAGCGAAATAGAACACGGTGGCGAAGTTGCTCTCGAACAGTTTTGGATTCAGAAATCATTCTGCAAGGAATTCAATATCAAGATGGGACATATCATAGTTCCTGTGGGTGGAACAAACCAACATCATATGCCAACAGAGTTCTTTGGTGTTTACCGTCCGGAAGGCGAAAACACTATAATGCCGTGTACATGGCACGAAACCGGAATCAGTCTCTGGGGACAGTCC
>artificially_reared_1__coassemble_404_pt1 | contig 12083 bp, 15 predicted proteins | sample artificially_reared_1__metabat2_low_PE_002 | metagenome-assembled genome bin artificially_reared_1 | reverse complement strand
AATAAGATTTTAATAAAGACTAGACTAAACACACAAAACCCAACCCCATAGAATAAATTTTCTGAGATTGTATATCAATATACATAAATCTACAATCTTATGATAATGAAGATGCCTATGTGTTAAAAACGAGAAAGAGCACGCTGTGAAGCATGCTCTTTTTTTATTTATATTCCAAAGCCATTCCATAAATTTCCGGATGGCAATTCAGCCGTCACATCAATAACTTCCTTAGATACCGGATGAATAAATTTCACCCTTCTGGAATGCAGGCAAATACTTCCATCAGGGTTAGAGCGCGGAAATCCATATTTAAGGTCCCCCTTGATAGGACATCCCATCTTTGCCAACTGACAACGAATCTGATGATGACGCCCGGTGTGGAGATTAACTTCCAGCAAGAAGTAGTTTTGTGAATGTCCAATAAGCTTATAATCCAAAATCGCTTTTTTCGAACCTTTTACTTCTTTGTCATAAGCATACGATTTATTCTGCTTTTCATTTTTAATCATATAATGCACCAAAGTACCTTCTTCCGCCACAGGAGCATTCTTCACTACCGCCCAATAAGTTTTTTTTACTTCTCCATTTCTGAACATATCATTCAGACGACTAAGTGCCTTACTAGTTTTTGCAAAAACTACAAGTCCACTTACAGGTCTGTCCAATCTGTGTGTAACACCGATAAAAACATTTCCCGGTTTATTGTACTTCTCCTTCAGATACTGTTTGACTGTTTCAGAAAGAGGAGTATCTCCAGTTTTATCACCTTGAACTATTTCAGAAGCGGTTTTATTTACTATTATTATATGATTATCTTCGTAAACTACAGTCATAGAGATATATTTATAAAAAACAGGCACAGATTTCATTATAAAACGAAGCCTGTGCCCGAAGTATATCGTATATGAAAATTACATATTCATACCACCGTCTACCTGAATAACCTGCCCTGATACATATGCAGACAAGTCAGAAGCAAGATACAATGCTGTATTTGCCACATCTTCAGTAGTACCGCCACGGCGCAAAGGAATACGCTTGTTCCATTCAGCCTTAACTTCGTCAGAAAGCTGTGCTGTCATTTCTGTAATGATGAAACCAGGAGCGATAGCATTGGCACGGATACCGCGAGAACCAAGTTCCTGAGCGATAGATTTGGCAAGACCAATCATACCAGCCTTAGATGCTGAATAGTTACACTGACCTGCATTTCCGTGTACACCTACTACAGAAGCCATATTGATGATGTTACCACTCTTCTGACGCATCATGATTGGAGTACAAGCATGAATAAAGTTGAATGCTGATTTCAAGTTTACAGCGATTACTGCATCCCACTGAGCCTCGCTCATACGCATCATGAGTCCGTCTTTTGTAATACCAGCGTTGTTTACAAGGATATCGATAGAACCGAATTCTTCTTTAATCTGTTCTACAACCTTTGCAGTATCTTCAAAATTGGCAGCATTCGAAGCATAACCTTTAACCTTCACACCCAAAGCTGCAATTTCTTTTTCTGTGTTCAATCCGTTTTCATCAATTACCAAATCAGTAAATGCAATGTTTGCTCCTTCAGCAGCAAACTTCAAAGCTATAGCTTTACCAATACCACGAGCAGCACCGGTTACGATAGCTGTTTTTCCTGTTAATAATCCCATAATTATTTTTGTTTAAAAAATTATTGTCTCTGTTTCACTCGCTAGCTTTACATCCCAAAGCTCCATAAACTATTTTCTTGACATATCTCCACGAGGTCTCATCATCCAACTCCTCGGCAATCTGCCCTCTTATAAAAGGGACCTCAATTCCTTTTATGCAGTAATGCAATATCGAAGCTGTTATTTCCACATCATCAATATCGAACACTCCGGAATCTTTGCCTTCCTGAAGAATTTTCCTGAAGAGGCTAACTTCTTTTATGTCGAAATCCTTTCTCTCAGCCTCAACCTTCCATATGTCTCTAAAGAAATCGGCTCTTAAAGTCCCATTTCTGAAAACAATAGTTTTTGTAGTTTCCAGATGAGTAAATATGAGTTCCAATATCTTCTTTTCCGGCGAAATATCCTTTCTTGCCACTTTATGAAGTGTTTCCGACAGCATTTCTATTTCAGCCTCAACCACTGCCATATATATTTCTTCCTTACTTTTGAAATAGGTATAGAGAGTTCTACGCCCTTTCTTGGAAGCAATAGCAATATCATTCATTGTAGTATCCTCGACTCCTTTTTTTGCAAAAAGCTGCCTGGCTACATCCACAAGTTTGGCTCTGGTTTTTAATACTGTCATATTATCTTCATTCTATTGCACACCATATCTATCTGTGTGCAAAAATACATCTTTATATCATATTATACAAATATACTGTAATTTTTATAGTCTCAATTGATAATCGAGTATTTTATATCATAATTGAAGAAAAAACAAAATGTCCTGTCATTTCAACCAAAACGACAAAGCGTTTTAATCAAAACGACAGGACATTTTTTTCAAGCCTCTTTTATCTGCGTTTCTTAAAGAAATCTTTCATAAGTTGTCCGCACTCTTCGGCCATCACACCCGACAGGACAACAGTTTTAGGATGAAGAGCTTCGGGGGCATATCTCATGAAACCACGTTTCTCGTCCGAGGCTCCATAAACCAGCCTACCAAGTTGCGACCATGCTATTGCACCGGCACACATCACACATGGCTCCACTGTGACATACAGCGAACAGTCGTTCAGATATTTTGCTCCCAAAGCATTTTCGGCAGCTGTGACAGCCTGCATCTCGGCATGTGCCGTAACGTCGTTCAGCGTTTCTGTAAGGTTATGAGCCCGGGCAATTATCCTGTCACGGCAAACCACAACGGCTCCCACAGGAACTTCTCCCCTCTCTGCCGCACGCTCTGCCTCAGCAAGCGCCTGCTTCATATAGAAATTATCGTCTGCCATACACTATCTGCGCATTTCGTGTTCATTGAAAAGAGTCGGATAATCATCGTCCAGTTGCTGATGAATATGTGTCAATACAGTTTCGCGAAGCCATCTCGCCTTGTTTGTTATCTTGTATTTCTTAAGATAACATTCCACAATGCGGATTTCTTCGTCACTCATCAAACATACCATGCGCTGCTTGCGCGGTGGAACAGATGACGGAACTCTCTTTCTTGTTTTACCTTTTGCTATCATTCGTGGTGCAAAATTAATCTACTTCCGATTAATTAAGAAAAAATAAATGAGTATTTTTGCAAAAAATGGCAAAATGGCGAAACATAACACATTAGGAAAGGAAGGAGAAGACATTGCCTGCAGGTTTCTTCAAGAGAAAGGATATGAAATTCTGGAGCGAAACTGGACGTGGAGAAGACTGGAACTGGACATTATTGCCAGAAAAGGCAATACTCTTATCATAGCCGAAATAAGGACAAGAAGCACAAATATGTATGGAGAACCTGAAGACACTGTATCTGACAAGAAAATAAGAAGAATCATAAACGCTGCTGATGCATATATAAAAAAGAATATGATAGATATTGATGTCAGGTTCGATATAATATCAATAACCGGACATGCCGATGATTTCCAGATAAAGCATATTGAAGATGCATTTATATCTCCAGTATGGTAAAAACAACATAAAAAAGAAATTTAAAATGAATTACCCTAAACCTATATATATTCCGCAAACAATTTCAACAAACGTAAGCCTAGCAGAAATCTGCTCAAAAGGGGTTACAGAAAATCTGACATCGGTATATTCATCTTTCCAGACTGACGGAAGAGGACAACGAGGAAACAAATGGGAGTCGGAAGAGGGAAAGAATCTCCTGTTCAGTTTTGTTATTTTCCCCAAGGAACTACCAGCCAGAAAGCATTTCATATTGTTACAGATTACGGCTCTTGCATTGTTCGACACGCTGTCGGAGTACACAGAAGGAATAAGCATAAAATGGCCAAATGATATCTACTGGAAGGACAAGAAAATTTGTGGTACTCTTATAGAAAATGACTTGAGCGGCATGAATATAGAACGTTCCATTTCCGGAACTGGAGTTAACCTGAATCAGAAAATCTTCAGAAGTGATGCTCCAAACCCGGTTTCATTATCACTGATTACAGGGCAGGAATACGATATAGAAACTGTTCTTCATAAGATAATGACTTATGCCAGCGGATACTACCGTATGTATGAAAATGGAGAAAATGAAGCCATAAGAAAAAAATATTTTGACGCAATATACAGAAAAGACGGCTTCCACACGTATAAAGACGGTAACGGGACATTTGAGGCCGTGATAGAAAACATAGAAGAAGACGGCCGCCTGGTACTGAAAGACAGGGATGGAAACGTGAAAAAGTATCTTTTCAAGGAAGTGGCATACATTATATAATAAATATCAAACACAAAAAATGAACCAGACAAATAAGGAAATTCTGCAGATTGCTATACCTTCAATCATTTCGAACATTACAGTGCCACTACTTGGACTGGTAGATGTCACCATAACCGGGCATTTGGGAGATGTGGCATACATATGCGCCATTGCCGTGGGAGGAATGCTATTCAATATGATTTACTGGATTTTCGGTTTCCTTAGAATGGGTACCGGTGGAATGACCTCGCAGGCATATGGTAGCAGAAACGACAATGAATGCAGGAATATATTGTTACGTTCACTTGGAATAAGTGTTCTGCTGGCAGCCATACTTATATTATTACAGACACTCATTGTAGGTCTAGCTTTTCTCTTTATTGACACAAGCAATGAAGTAAAGATGTACGCATCGGAATATTTCCACATATGCATATGGGGTGCACCTGCCGTATTAGGGCTATACAGTTTTGCCGTATGGTTTCTGGGAATGCAGAATTCCAGATATCCCATGTTTATAGCAATTACACAAAATGTAATAAATATAGCAGCCAGTCTTTTTTTTGTGAAAGAAATGGGTATGAAAATAGAAGGCGTGGCATACGGAACCCTGATAGCTCAATATGCAGGACTACTAATGGCAATACTTCTTGGACTTAAATATACCAGAAAATATACCTGGAACATATCTGCCACACATATATTCAACAGGAAAAGCATGTCTGTTTTCTTCAAGGTGAACAGAGATATTTTTCTCCGCACATTGTGTATAGTGGCAGTTACAGTGTTCTTCACATCATCAGGAGCGGCATACGGAGACACTACACTGGCTGTCAATACTCTGCTCATGCAGCTGTTTACAATATTCTCATACATAATGGACGGATTTGCATATGCCGGCGAAGCTCTGGTGGGAAAACATGTAGGCAGCCGTAATAACCTGCTTCTCCGAGAGACTGTGAAACAGCTGCTATATTGGGGAACGGGTGTAGCAATATTTTTCACCATATTATATGGTACGGGAGGAAAAGATTTCCTGAAATTGCTGACAGATGATGCAGATGTGATAAAGAATTCATCCGAATATTACTATTGGGTACTTGCAATACCTTTCGCCGGTTTTATGGCTTTCATACTCGACGGAATATGTATAGGTGCCACAGCCACCGGCATTATGCTACGTTCAATTTTTGCTGCATCAGTTGCATTCTTCTCTACATATTACATATCTGCCGGTATGATTGGCAACCACTCACTATGGATGGCATTCATTATATACCTGTTTGTCAGAGGAAATATTCAGGCTATACTTACCTACAGACTTATTCAGTCTGACTTTCGGGCCAGTTGACAAGGTAAAGTTTCTCGCTGGCTCGCGTGATTGCGGTATATAGCCATCGGTAATAATCGGGAGTGAAAGTTTCTTCTGTTATATACCCCTGGTCTATAAAGATTCTTTTCCACTGTCCACCCTGAGCCTTATGGCAAGTTACTGCATAGGCATACTTCACTTGAAGTGCATTATAGAAACTATCTTCCTTTAGTTTCTTCATGCGCTCCCTTTTGTTGGTTATATCAGCATAGTCTTCCATAACGGCATTGAACAGACGGTCGCTGTCTTCTCTCGACAGTGACGGATAATCTGAATGTAGTGTATCAAGCAAAATCTTCAATTCGAATTCCATGTCATTATGGTCGGGAAAAGTCAGTACCACATCGGCAAACCTGAATCCGTACATTTCCTGAGTTCTGCGTACACGACGTACCACTGCAATATCTCCGTTGGCTATGAAATCCATCTCCTTACAATCGGCAGTCCAATGATAATTGTTCTTGGCTATCATAAGTATGTCGCCCGTATTCAGTTCATCCTCCCTATAAAGGATAGTATTCCTTATTCCTTTATTATAAAGGTAAGCCCTCTTGTTTGAACGGCATATTATCATAGTTTCATCCATACCGACTTCGTTATACGAAGAATTTATGGCTTCGATAAGTTCACTGCCAGGCACAGAAGAAATATCATCATAACCCTTAAGCGATAACATCGGAAGATCATAAATATCATCTAATGCCATTCTTTCGCGCAGCATGGTTGCATTTGCCAATATTCCGTTTCTGCCTGAATATCGTATTACCTCGGTCAGAATACACTCTGTGACATCAAGTCCGTAACCTTGCAACACTTCTGCACACAATGCCGGACTTTCATCTTCGCCTACTGGAGGCAACTGCGCATCGTCACCTATAATAAGAAGACGGCAGCCCTGTCCTGCATATACATACTCAATCAGGTCGTCAAGAAGTCTGCCACTTCCGAAAGAGGCGCCTGAAATTCCGTTGTTCGAAATCATGGAAGCCTCATCAACTATAAACAACGTATTCTTGTGAAGATTGTCATTCAAAGAAAAATTATCCAATTCATTCGAAAAAGATTTCTGCCTGTAAATCTTCTTATGAATAGTGTAAGCCGAGAAACCGGAATAATGCGAAAAGACCTTTGCTGCCCTACCAGTAGAAGCCATTAAAACATACCCCATACGCAAATCGGACAATGTTTTTACAACAGCTCCAATAAGAGTAGTCTTACCTGTTCCGGCATACCCTTTTAGTAATAACAAAGTATCATTTTTAGGCTTAAACAAAAAATCTGCTATGCATTCTATAGCATTTTCTTGCTCTTCTGTTGGTTGGTAACAAAAATTTCGCTTAATTTGTTGCGTTAAATAGTTATTTAACATAAAAAGTAGATAAAAAGATTGAGTAATATTTACGTTGTTAAAGTTATTTGTTCTATTTTTGCGCTACGAATATAAACTAAAAAAATAATATTATCATGAAAACAGTTATTAATCTTGTTTTAGCAGCCTGCGTAGTAGGTCTGGTTTACATCTGCTATGGCAGTATTATGGGTCCAATCAATTTTGACAAAGAAAGAGATTTAAGAGAAAAAGCAATCATTGCACGTCTTATCGACATACGTAAGGCACAGCAAGAATATCGTACTATGCACCAAGGTGCATATACTGCAGACTTTGACACTTTGATAGACTTTGTCAAAACAGCAAAACTTCCATTCATCCTTAAAGTAGGAGCTTTGACAGATGCTCAGCTTGAAGCAGGTATGACTGAAAAGAAAGCTATGGCTATTATCAACAAGGCTAAAAAAACAGGTAACTATAAAGAAGTAGAAAAAGAAGGATTACAGGATTTCCGTCGTGATACAATGTGGGTAGCTGTACTTGACACTGTATTTACAAAAGGATTCAACCCTGATTCACTTTGCTACGTTCCTTACGGTAACGGAGCCAAATTTGAAATGGCAGTACGCAAAGACACTATGAAATCTGGTGCTCCTCTTAACTTGTTCCAGGCACAGGTGGCATACGATGTATATCTGAAAGGTATAAACGCTCAGGAACTTGCCAACTTGAAAGACATGCAGTCTAAACTTGGAAAATACTGCGGTTTGAGAGTAGGTGACATCGAACAGCCAAACAACAATGCAGGAAACTGGGAATAATCAATCTCATTAATAAATGACAAAAGAACTAGATTTTAATAAATCAGAACAGTATACTTTATCCATCCGTCTCAGTACGGATGGATTTTCTTTTTCTATCTATAATCCTATAAATGGAAATGATTTCTATTTCAGAACATTTCCAACCAACAATCAACGTTCGATGGCTGCCAATGTAAAGGCATTCCTTGCAGCTACCGAAGAATTAAACAATAGATATAAACAAACCAATATCTTAATACACTCACAACGATATACAGTAGTTCCGCTGGACATTTTTGAAGAAGAATATATGGAGGAGATATTTTATCAGAATGTCAGAGAAAAAAGGAATGAAATAGTAATGTGCAATATATTAAGTAACAGCAACTCCGTTATAATCTTCTCAGTAGATAAACTGACACATGTTTTCCTGTCAGAACATTTTCCAAATGCAAGATTCTTTTCGTCAATAAGCCCTCTAATTGAACACTTAACGATGAAAAGCAAACTTGGAAACAGCAAAAAATTTTACGCCAATATTAATAATGGAAGTCTAGATGCCATTTTACTTGACCGTGGAAAGCTGATGCTTGTAAATACATATCAAACTAATTCATACAACGATATAAACTATTTCATACTGAACATTTGGCAACAGACCGGATATAACCAGGAAAAGGATGAACTATACATATCAGGAACAGAAAAAGTGAAGAAAGTCATCAATTCTGAATTGGAGAAATATATCAAACACACATATATTATAAACCCCAGCTCAGAATTCAATACATCTGAAATAAATAAAATAGAAGAAATTCCATTTGATATACAATCACTAATTTTATGCGAGTAATAAGCGGTATATATAAAAGAAGAAGATTCGACGTTCCACATACATTCAAAGCACGTCCTACAACTGACTTTGCAAAGGAAAACCTATTCAACGTACTGAACAACTACATTGACTTTGAGGATGGTGTTACGGCGCTCGATTTGTTTGCCGGAACAGGAAGTATAAGTATAGAACTGGTATCAAGAGGTTGCGACAAAGTTATTTCTGTAGAAAAAGATCCTCAACACTTTTCTTTCATAAACAAAATAATGAAAGAAGTAAAAACAGAGAAATGTTTCGTACTGCGCGGTGACGTTTTCAGATACATTGAAAGATGCAATGAGAAATTCGATTTCATATTTGCAGATCCACCCTATGCACTGGAAAGGCTCGCTGATATTCCAAACCTTATTTTCAATAATGAACTATTGAAAGAAGACGGTCTTTTTGTCCTCGAACACGGAAAAGACCTGAGTTTCGAGTCGCATCCAAACTTCATTGAGCATAGATATTACGGCAGTGTGAACTTCTCTTTTTTTGGATATAAATCCAATGAAGATTCCTCTAAAGAAGAGGAGAAAACAAACGGATAACTGACTCTGAAACCTTATTGATACGGGAACGTGAATTCCACATATTACGGGTCAAGTACATACACGACTTAACATCATTACAAAATATTTCTTTAATAGCCAGTGCTGTTTTCTTGTCATAGAAAAAGGCATTGGCTTCAAAATTATGTTCAAAGCTTCTGAAATCCATATTAGTTGACCCTACAGTGGAAATTTCGTCATCACAAACCATAATTTTGGAATGCAAAAAACCTTTCTTATAAAGATAAACTTTAACACCGGCTTCCAGAATATCATCTATATAAGACATGGTTCCTTTATGGATTAGCCATGAATCTCCTCTTTTAGGAATCATTATTCTGACGTCTACACCAGATAAAGCTGCTGTCTGAAGTGCTATAAGGACTGGTTCTGTAGGAAGAAAATATGGAGTTTGTATATATACATAGTTTTTGGCACTATTTATGGCCATTACATATCCCTGCATAATGTCGCGCCACACACCTACAGGATCTGATGTAACAATCTGTGCTATGGAATTGTTTCCAATTACATAATCTATACAGTCCGACTGATATGTGATTTTAGGGAAATACTCAGGTGATGTAATCAAAGCCCTCTCAACGGCAAACCAATCAGTGAGAAATGCTGTTTGTAAACCATATACAGCTCTTCCTTGAATCATTACATGAGTGTCTCGCCATACTCCCCAGGAAAGACCATATAAATATCTGTAAGCAATGTTCATGCCACCGATATATCCTATACACCCGTCTACAATCACTATTTTTCTATGATTCCGATAATTGACCTTTGACGTAAAAACGGGAAATCTTACTTTTAGAAAAGACTGAACCTCTATACCCTCACACAACATAGCCTCAAAGAAATCCTTATTCACCTTCCAGCATCCTACATCGTCATACAATAGTCTTATCTTTACACCTTGTCTGGCCTTGTCTATCAAGGCATCTCTAAGCATACGCCCAACGGGGTCATCTTCTATGATATAAAACTCTATATGAATATGATGTTTGGCTCTTGATATAACCCTGAGCAATGACAAGAACATAGAACGCGCCTCTGTATATATTTCTACTTTATTTCCCTCGAAAGGTAAGGCATTGTTTACATGCCTGAAAAATGACATTATACGAGACTTATCAAGATCGGTATCCAACGATTCCTGCATCTGATATTCTGACATTGGTCTTTTTATTAGCCTGGAATATCCTTTTCTACTTATCATTCTCTCCTTTCTATTGCTACGTCCCAGAAAAAAATACAAAATCAGCCCTATAACAGGAAGAAAAGAAAGAACTAAAATCCATGCCATTGCCTTTACTGGATTTCTGTTGTCCAATACAACAAAAACCACAGTAGACAATACTATAAGCATATAACCAAAGTAGAACAAAGTAAATAGAATATCATTCATAACATTATCAGTTCAGGTTAATAACAAATATACATTTTTTTCTTGACATTGTCATATCATATAGATGACAATATAAAAATTTGACGTCTTAAAATGAAAATACCGTTTTTTCGTTTTTTTACTCGAACAAAAAGCATGTATATTTTGTTGTATAATTATATTAGGACAACATAAAACGATAGACATTATGGAAACTTTTTACGAATTAATATCTTCATCTGATGTACCTGTAATTGTGGATTTTTTTGCTGAATGGTGCGGTCCCTGCAAAACGATGTCTCCTATTCTTAAACAAGTAAAGGATATGCAAGGGGACAAGGTGCGAATAGTAAAAGTAGACGTTGATAAAAACAATGCATTGGCCATGCAATACAGCATACAGTCTGTACCTACACTGATGATTTTCAAGAACGGTAAACAACTATGGAGACAAAGCGGTATAATAAATGCAGGTGAACTTAATAAAATCGTAGAATTGTTCAAATAAAAATAATTAAACACTCATTTTTCATCATTTATTGCTCAAACAAGGCTGAAAGTTTTTAGAGATTACTTTCAGCCTTCTGTTTTTATATCATTCCTTTATATTTTCGATATATACATCTGCACGAGTCAAAACATCGCGCACAAAATTATAAGTTTCAGTACCTCTGAAATAACCATTTTTACAGACAGGATCCTTATAGTACTCTTCTCTATTCTTCAACAACATATATACCGCAACATTTCCATCCCAGACATACTTATCCTTTCCATACTTCTCGGCCAAAGCCATAGCATCGAACACATGACCTATTCCAGAATTATAAGAAGCCAGCACAAACATTATACGTTCACGGTCATCTTTAACTTTGGAAAAAATTTTCTGTAATTCGGATATGTATCTTACTCCTCCTTTTATACTCTGTTCCGGATCACTCTCCATACCTGCAGGAACCCCATATGCCCTGGCTGTGGAAGGCATTAATTGCATCAAGCCTTTTGCTCCCGCCCACGACACCGCCGAAGGATTAAAATTCGACTCTGTATATACTAATGCAGCCAGCAATCTCCAATCCCAGTTTATCTGTGATGCATACTTTCTGAACAAATCATCATAATAAGATATCCTGCCATCCTTAAGAGAAAGAATAGAAGCCTGTGGAGTATGTTCAGTTCGAAATATCTTCTGGCACTGGCTTCAAATTCAGCAGAGTTAATATTCTCTCTGTGCCACTTGTCCGCAGCCTCTGCCAACTTCGGCGAAGTCTTCCTTACTGCCCATGCAGAACGCTGGTCGAAACTTATCTCCATGCTGATATCCAGATTAGGATTATATGTCTTATTGATTTTTGCCAGTTCATTGTTGTTATTCCCAGCGAGTTTGGGACAATGGGTGGG
>artificially_reared_1__coassemble_402_pt1 | contig 12235 bp, 11 predicted proteins | sample artificially_reared_1__metabat2_low_PE_002 | metagenome-assembled genome bin artificially_reared_1 | reverse complement strand
CGCATTGCTCCATTGTTTACAGATGATTTTTGGGTGACACGTTGACGAAGTCAGGAAAAAACATACGATTTATAACAAGAGAGATATGTATATTATGAAAAAATATTACTTTCGTATCACATTTCACGTATTGCTTCTCTTGACTTGCGTGTAGAACTTCTGTCAATACGTTCCTTACTTTTTCTAGTCTCCACTTTCCTTTTATCACGATGTTCGTATCTGTCATGTTTGTCGTCATGCTTAGGCGGACGCGACACTGCAGGAGGTACAGGTTTTGACGGACAGACAGGTCTCGCATGTGGAACCGGTCTCTGTGGAGGACAGACAGGCCGAGAAGGTCTTACCGAAGGAGCTGGTCGTCCAAAATCATGCGGTCTGTGTTCTGGTCTGCACTGATAATATCCGGCATACACCTTATGGTTATAATGCTTTCTGAAATTCTTCTTATAATAGCTCACTCCACCGCAATACTTACGTCCGTGCGCCCCTCTGTAAGAGTAATAATGCACTGGCAATCCATAATGGAAAAAACGTCTGTCGGGATACACCTTATAAATACGGACATAACACACATTATTCACAGCATATATTGGGCGGAAGAAATAATCTATAGACATAAACTTCACATATGCCGAACTAGACATAACCCATCGCAAGTCATCATTCCTCTCGTCAAGATATCTGTAATAGACATCCATCGCACGAGCATCCGCACGCGACAAAGCCGAAACATATGGGTCTACATTATTGAAAAAATCAAAGTTTATCTCATACAAGTCGTTATACTGACGCTCATTCAGCTTGAGTTCGAAAGCCATTCTGTCTGTCAGGAAACGTGCATTTACCCTCACATCACCCAGTTCCAAGGCTCCAGCAGGCAATACATAAATAAATGCTGCAACTGCCATGAACATTAAACAAAGTCTTCTCTTCATAATCTTTCTGTTTAAATTTCCTGATACAAAAATAGGAGGATAAAAATCCTCCTACAACAGAATATCCCCAAACGTTTTTAGGAATGTTCCTACGGTATATAGGATAAATCCTACATATCCATATCCTTAAGCAAGACGTATTCCCTGTTCACCTTCAAGCACTATCAGGCGTTTCTTGTAAAGATCGCCCACAGCTTTCTTGAATGTTTTCTTGCTCACACCAAATGTATTGTAAATCACATCTGCATCAGTCTTGTCATTCAAAGGTGTAGAACCGCCGTTACTGCGTATATATTCCAGAAGAGTGTCTGCAAAATCCTCAACTTTCTTTACTCCTCCCTTCTGAAGTTCAAGGTCAATCTTACCGTCAGGACGTACCTGCTTTATATATGCAGTCATCTTCATGCCTATACGAACGTCGGTAAATATCTCATTCTTGAAAATCATACCTCCGAATTTATTGTCGACGATAACTTTAAATCCCAAGTCTGTTTTCTGCCATATCAGAATTTCCACTTCATCACCTGCGTTATATTCAGGCATGTCCTTTGAAAGGAATTTCTCCACTTTTGCCGATGCCACAATGCGATAACTGTCCTCGTCAAGATGAACATGAACCACATACGAATTGCCCTTCAACATCTTCATTTTCTGTTCGCGGAAAGGAACGAAAAGGTCTTTCATCAATCCCCAGTCCAGAAATGCTCCGTACTGGTTCACCCATGCCACTTCAAGACAGGCAAACTCGCCTACCTTGACATAAGGCTGTAAAGTTGTTGCAATCAGACGTTCGTCCATATCGAGATAAATAAACACATTCAGTACGTCACCAGGCTTGCATCCCTGAGGTACATAACGTGTAGGCAACAGTATCTCGCCATCTTCGCTGCCATCAAGATAAACCCCGAAATCTACTTCCTTAACGACTTCCAGAAGGTTATATTCTCCCAATTTAATATGACTCATAATATATAGTTATTGGTTTTTAGTTGTTAGAACTTGAGTTTAATTGTCCTAATTTTTAATTATTAATTATTCATTAAAACTAAACTATTCTTCCGTCCAGCATATGAATAGTACGGTCTGTCTGGCTTGCCAGTCCTTCATCGTGGGTTACAATTACGAAAGTCTGTCCCAGTTTGTCGCGCAATTCAAAAAACAGATTGTGCAGTTCCTCCTTATTCTTTGTATCAAGGCTTCCCGATGGCTCGTCGGCCAATACTACAGAAGGATTGTTCATCAAAGCCCTTGCCACTGCTACCCTCTGTTTCTCTCCACCGGAAAGTTCTGCCGGCTTATGCGACGCACGGTCCTGAAGTCCGAGAAACTTCAGCATATCCAGAGCCTGCTTGCGTGCATCATGAGCAGAAACACCTTTTATCAGAGCCGGAATAGTGACATTCTCGAGTGCAGTAAACTCCGGAAGTAACTGATGAAACTGGAAAACGAAACCTATCTCCCTGTTTCTGAATGCCGACAGTTCCTTCTCTTTCATACGGCTTACATCAGTACCGTTGATTATCACCCTTCCTGCATCTGTTCTGTCAAGTGTTCCTATAATCTGAAGCAATGTGGTTTTACCCGCACCACTCGGACCTACAATGCTCACCACTTCACCCTTATCAATATTAAGGTCTATTCCCTTAAGAACCTGAAGTTGTCCGAAACTTTTTGTTATTCCTTCAATCTGTATCATCGCTTCATTAGATTTTTCGTATTACATATTCAGCCAGATAACATCCGAATACTGCAGGCATATAACTCACCGTACCTGTAGTGGATTTTTTGTTCTGTTCATCGTCTATCAATATAACAGCATTCGGGTCGGCTTGTTCAGTGCTGAACACTACGGGCAATTTACGTTTCATTCCCATTTTCTGCAAACGTTTCCTCACAGCCTTACTTAGTCCGCAATGATAAGTTTCCCACAAATCGGCAAAACGTACCTGGGTGATATCACTCTTAGCACCTGCTCCCATACTGCTTACTATTTTTATACCTCGTTTCAGAGCATTATATATAAGATAACATTTTGGAGCAACTGTATCTATGGCGTCTACAACAAAATCAAACTTTGCACTGTCCAGGAGTCCCGGTATAGCCTCATCTTTCAAGTATACAGGAAGAACTGTCAAATCCAAATCTGGGTTGATATCCTTAAAACGTTCTGCAAGCACTTCAGCTTTAGGACGACCTATAACTGAATGCAAGGCAGGCAACTGTCTGTTTATGTTACTAGGCTGTACGGTATCGGCATCCACTATAGTCATCTTACCTACTCCTGCACGACAAATCATCTCGGCAGCATAAGCTCCTACTCCTCCAAGACCTACTACGAGCACGTGTGAGTTTCTGAGATGCTCCATTCTGTCCTTTCCCAACAACAGTTCCGTGCGCTGTTGCCACTCTTTACTATTTTCAGTATTCATCATCTGTTACTCTTTCTTAAACCATTTATACAGGTTGTTAATCACTGTGTCGTATGCCGATGAACTGACTGCGCGTCGAGGTTCTGAGAACGACATGATTTCTTCCGGATCACCCCACGTGTCAGGGTAAATCATCAACAGACTGTTATTTGAGAAATATTTTGAAATCTGTCCCGGAAGCTGATCGAAAGACTGCTGGTGAGAAATAGAACCTTTACGGGCCGAAACTATCACGAAGAGATGGTCGTATGCCATCTGGCTTGTAAGCAACAGCAAGTCATCCCAATCTTCAAGTACGGAATACATCGAGAAAGTATTGGCTCCTTCTCTGTTTATTATCCTTTTCAGATATGCCAATGTCTGTTCGGAAGCATAGAAATACACCCTGCATCCCAATATTTTACCCATACGACACATCTGTACGACCCATTTGGAGAATCCGGCCTCGAACTCTGCCTGTTTTGGTACAGCTACTATTATACGCCTTAAAGTATTGACAGGGACAAGGAATTTGGCAATCATCACCTGCCTGTGAGTGCCTGAAAGCAGATTCTCTGTCATAGTACCAAAAAAAGAATCCAAAATATTGGTTTTTCTGTGAAGACCTATTATGATATCAGTGATGTCATTCTCACGCGCGGTATGTATGATACCCTGCGCAATATTCATATCGTACCTCAACACTGTTCTAACCGATGTATCGGCAGCCGAAGCTATGATAGATGTCTTCTCAAGATTACGTTTTGACATCATTTCCTTAGCCTCGGATGTATTATTGTCGTTAATCACACTCAGGGCCACAAGTTCCTTTCTCTGCTTCGGATGCTTAATCATGAGTGTCATGTTCACCAGCCCTTCTATAGTATCAGGATTGGCAACAGATATCATGAAATTTTCCTTATCATTCTTCTTTTTGTCCGTATCTGTTTCTCCGTCGTGCTCCTCGGCTACAATACGTTTTGCGGCACGTTCTGTCACTATAGAACTTATGATACATGTGAAGAGAATCATTACAACCGTACCGTTCAACACATCATCGTTGAGCAAACGTTCGCCTGTAGGAAGAATTATCTCATGACCGATGAGGACCGCAGCAAGTGTAGCTGCCGCCTGAGCATTGCTCAAACCAAAAATCAGGTTGCATTCGCTTTTCTTCATCTTGAATGATTTTTGAGTAATCCATGCTGCAAGCCATTTACTCACTGTAGCAACTACAGTCATTACCACTGCCACCTTTAATGCCTCGCCTTCTGTGAAAAGACAACGAACATCAATAATCATTCCCACACCTATAAGGAAATAAGGAATGAAAAGAGCATTACCTACAAACTCCAGACGGTTCATGAGCGGAGATACATGCGGTACATATCTGTTTATCACAAGACCTGCCATAAATGCTCCAAGAATTCCTTCCATGCCTACAAGTTCCATAAGTCCTGCACCGAGGAACACCATTGAAAGCACAAATACGAACTGCATTACACTATCGTCGTATTTTCTGAAGAACCAGCGACACAGTCTTGGCATACCGATTATAATCAATGCTCCCAATGCCAGTACCTTGACAACAAGAAGCACCCAATACATTCCACCCACAGAATCTTCCTTATACATACCACCTATCACAGCAAGTACAGCCAGAGCCAAAAGTACAGTCACGGCTGTACCACCTATAGTGATACTTACACTTCGTATTCTGGCAAGTCCATATCTGCTGATTATCGGATAGGCAATAAGTGTATGGCTGGCATACATACTTGCCAGAAGAACAGAAGTAACCAACGAGAAATCCAGAAGCCACATACTAGTACCGATACCTAAAGCCATAGGAATGACAAAAGTCCAAAAGCCAAACACCAAACCTTTAGTCTGGTTCTTCTTGAAATCGTCCATATCCATTTCCAGACCGGCAAGGAACATAATATAAAGTAGTCCCACCTTGCCAAACAGTTCAAAACTGCTGTCACGCTCAAGTATGTTGAAACCATACTCGCCAACAATGACACCCGCCAGTATCATACCAATAATATGAGGTATCCTGAGTTTACCCATTATAATTGGGGCAAATAGTATTATGACAAGTACAAGAAAGAAAATCCAAGTAGGATCAGTTATAGGAAGGTTAATACCCAGTCCGGTTAAGCCAAGCAAATCTTTCATAAACATTTAATATATATACAATTTGAGACAAAAATATAAAATTTCTCCCGATTTTTCTACATGATATTCCAAAATATTCTATTTTTGCGGACAAAATGATGTTTTTATTCACAATTAAAGTTTAAAGAAAAAATGAAAGTAGCAATTGTCGGTGCGAGCGGAGCTGTAGGACAGGAATTCCTGCGTGTGCTCGAAGAAAGAAATTTTCCTTTGGATGAATTAGTTCTATTCGGTTCTTCACGTAGTGCAGGACGAAAATACACATTCCGTGGAAAAGAAATCGAAGTCAAACTTCTGCAGCACAACGATGATTTTAAAGGTGTTGACATAGCCTTTACTTCTGCTGGTGCTGGTACTTCAAAAGAATTTGCAGAAACAATCACCAAGTACGGAGCAGTGATGATAGACAATTCAAGTGCTTTCCGTATGGACAACGATATTCCATTGGTTGTTCCTGAAGTCAATGCAGAAGATGCATTGAACCGCCCACGTGGTATTATAGCAAACCCTAACTGTACAACTATACAGATGGTTGTGGCTCTTAAAGCTATCGAAAACCTAACACATATCAAACGCGTTCACGTATCAACATATCAGGCTGCCAGCGGTGCAGGTGCAGCAGCTATGGACGAACTTTACGAACAGTATCGTCAGGTATTGGCAAACGAACCTGTGACAGTTGAAAAATTCGCTTACCAGCTTGCATTCAACCTTATCCCTCAGATTGACGTATTCACTGAAAACGGATATACTAAGGAAGAAATGAAGATGTTCAACGAAACACGCAAAATCATGCACTCTGATGTTAAGGTAAGTGCAACTTGTGTACGTGTACCTGCTCTTCGTTCTCACTCTGAAAGCATCTGGATTGAAACAGAACGCCCTGTATCTGTAGAAGAAGCTCGCGAAGCATTCTCTAAAGGCGAAGGACTTGTTCTGATGGATAATCCTGCAGAAAAAGAATATCCTATGCCATTGTTCCTTGCAGGTAAAGACCCTGTTTACGTAGGACGTATACGTAAGGACTTGGCTGACGAAAACGGTCTTACATTCTGGATTGTAGGCGACCAGATAAAGAAAGGTGCTGCACTTAATGCAGTTCAGATAGCTGAATATCTAATCAAAGTAAAGAATATTTGATAATTTTCCAACAGTAGTATTTAATTAGACAAAAAACGGAGATTCCATTTTACAAAGGATCTCCGTTATTTTTTTATATAAAAAAAATGCCTATAGTCACAGAAAAAAATAACCTGACGTTTTACACAAAACGTCCTGTCGTTTTAACCAAAACGCTTTGACGTTTTATCCACAAAAAACATACCCTTGAATTTGGACATAAAAAAAAGGAGTACCGCTGTACTCCAACCTTTATTAACCTTAAATCTAATACTATGAAAAACACAGTACAAAGGTAATGACTTTTATTTAATCTGCAAATATTATATTAATATATATATGTTTTATAACACGATTTACATGTCATATATTTTTATTAACTAAAAATCATTCTTCACTTGAACATTTATTCTCTAAACATTAAATAGCCACAAAACAAGAAATAGAACAAGATATTTTAAATAATATGACTACTTTTGCCATACAATAATATAATAAAACGTTTAATAAAGAATATGTTTACTGTCATACTCCTTATGTTAGCCGGCATTCTGACCGGATATTCAATCAAGAAAAAGATACCATTTATAGGTAAAGCTATTACTGTTCTTATATGGGTGTTACTTTATATTTTAGGAACAGAAGTGGGAAGTAACAAACAAATTACTGAAGGAATTGCAAGTCTGGGATTAGATGCTGCCATCATTACGGTATTTGCAGTAATTGGAAGTTGTATTGCCGCATGGGCTTTATGGTATACTTTATACAAAAACAAAAAAGAAAGGAAAATATGAAAGGGAGTTTGATTATAGTAGGTTTCTTCATATTAGGATGCCTTTCCGGATTGTTTGAAATAGTTCCCGGTGAAGAATGTTCGGAAATCAGCTTCTATGCGTTATGCGCATTAATGTTTTGTGTGGGTTTAAGTATCGGTAACGACTCACAGACAATCAAAAATTTCCGTTCGTTAAATCCAAGACTTGTATTACTCCCCGTAATGACAATTATTGGTACTTTAGCAGGTACGGCATTGGCTAGCCTTGTTATACCAAACAGAAGCATAACAGAATGTATGGCTGTAGGAAGCGGATTTGGATATTATTCTTTATCCAGTATATTTATAACTGAATACAAAGGGGCTGAGTTGGGAACAATTGCCTTATTATCAAACATTATGAGAGAAATAGTAACCCTTGTAGCTGCTCCAATACTAGTTAAAACATTCGGCAATCTTGCTCCGATATCATCAGGTGGGGCAACAACTATGGACACTACATTACCTATCATCACCAGATACAGCGGTCAGGAGTTCGTTGTTATTTCAATATTTCATGGATTTATTGTAGATTTCAGTGTACCCTTCCTTGTGACATTTTTCTGCTCTATAGATTAAAATTCGTTTATGCAGTTTCTTATACTAATAACCTAGAAATACCCCCCCCAAAAAAAGTTTTTAATAAGGGAATAATAAAATGGCATATCAGATGAATAATCATCATAATATGCCATTTTTTTATTTTACGGATATTTACCTAAATATCTCTAATTATAAATTTTCTTTTTAAAGAATAATCAGAACAAAAAGAGCCAACTCACAATACTGAATTCGGAAGAAGATTTAAAATGGATTATGCCTTCAAGAAATTTAGTTCTTTTTCCAGTATACTTACTATTTTGTCTTAAAATCCGGAATTTTTATACTCATAAATAAGGAATATCACACTATAAAGATATGACATATAAGTATAAGACAGATGCTGGAACTGCAAGCAAAGTGCTGTCAAACCTGTCAAGCATACCTCCATGTCCAGGTAAGACATTTCCAGAATCCTTTATACCTATACTACGTTTAATCAAGGATTCAACTAAATCTCCCCATGTTCCAAACACAACGACGGTTATAGCAAGCCCTACCCACTCAGAAACCGACAATACAGGAAAATAATGGGCTACAACTATTGAAGACAGTATACTCAGTAAACCTCCACCTATCGAACCCTCCCATGATTTTTTGGGAGAAATGCGTTCAAACAGCCTGTGGCGGCCAAACAATACTCCAGTGCAATAAGCTCCACTATCATTAATCCATGTAAAAACAAATATAGACAATGGTATAATAGGACTATATTCGTTGGTATTGAGATTTCCAACAGAACCAAAAGCCAAAATATTCAACAAAGCAAATGGAAGCGCAATATACAATTGCGACATAAAGGCATATGCTATATTATTTACCGGGTTAGACTTTAACAAATACAATTCGCTTATCAATAAATATATTATCAATAATATATATGGAATTAATATTTCTGTCTTGTCTGGTGATAATCCTAAATAAGAGAAACTTAAAAAAAGATACACACCAGCAAGAACTGATATTGGCTTATTTATTTGTGCCAAGCCACTTTTTTTAATGATGTTCCCAAACTCATTAACTGTCATTGCACATATAATGGCAAATAAGATAGAAAATGTTATCGATCCTGCCAATATGCAACCAACCAAAACTATTACAAATATAGCGCCGGTTAATGCTCGTGTTAAAAATTTACTTTTCATGGTTTGGTCCTTATATTGTCATATAGGTGAGTTTAATGTTTTCTTAAATAAAAACACACCCTATATATCCATTATTCTTTAACTTCTAAACTCTTGATTTCTTCGTTATTATCATCAGTCTCAGATGCCATTATTTCTTCCGATCTTGAAGCCCATGGACGTTTTCCAAATATAGCTTCGACATCCTCGGCAAAAATAACCTCTTTTTCGATAAGCAACTCAGCCAATTTATTATGACCTTCCTGATGTAGCATTAAAAGATTCTTAGCTCGTTCATATTGCTCGGCTATCATAGCTTTCACCTCACTATCTATCAGCTCAGCCGTATGCTCACTGTAAGGTTTACTAAAGCTATACTCATCATTATTATAGTAACATAAATTTGGCAATTTATCACTCATGCCAGCATAAGCAATCATTCCATATGCCTGCTTTGTGACTCTTTCAAGGTCGTTCATAGCTCCTGTTGATATTTGTTTCAGGAACAATTCCTCAGCAGCACGACCTCCCAAAGTTGCACACATTTCATCTAACATCTGCTCTTTGGTTGTTATCTGTCTCTCTTCTGGCAAATACCATGCAGCTCCCAAAGCCCTACCTCTAGGTACAATTGTCACTTTAATTAGAGGATTAGCATATTCCAGGAACCAGGAAATAGTAGCGTGTCCGGCCTCATGCAAAGCAATAGCTCGCTTCTCCGCAGCTGTCATAACCTTTGTCTTTTTTTCCAATCCACCCACAATTCTGTCAATAGCAGCCATAAAGTCTTCTTTAGTAACCGACGATTTATTATGCCTTGCAGCAATAAGTGCAGCTTCATTACATACATTTGCTATATCTGCACCACTAAATCCTGGAGTTTGTCTAGCCAATAAATCCAAATCTACAGAATCATCAAGTTTTAGAGGACGTATATGCACTCCAAATACAGCCTTTCTTTCATTCAAATCCGGCAAATCCACATGAATTTGTCTATCGAAACGTCCTGCTCTCAAAAGAGCCTTATCAAGAATGTCGGCTCGGTTAGTAGCTGCCAATATTATCACCCCACTATTTGTCCCAAAACCGTCCATTTCAGTAAGAAGCTGATTTAGAGTATTCTCTCTTTCATCATTTCCTCCCATATTTGGATTCTTTCCTCTGGCTCTACCAACTGCATCAATCTCATCTATAAATATTATACACGGTGATTTTTCTTTTGCTTGTCTAAACAAATCACGAACTCTCGAAGCACCGACTCCAACAAACATTTCAACGAAGTCTGAACCTGACATAGAGAAAAATGGAACATCAGCCTCTCCAGCCACCGCTTTTGCCAAAAGAGTTTTACCCGTTCCCGGAGGACCTACCAGCAATGCACCTTTAGGTATCTTTCCTCCCAACTCTGTATATTTTTGTGGCTGTTTGAGAAACTCCACGATTTCCTGAACTTCCTGTTTTGCTTCAGTCTGACCGGCTACATCTTTAAATGTGACTCTATTCGCACCTTTTTCAAACAGTTGTGCCTTACTTTTGCCAACGTTGAACACATTTCCAGCTCCACCGCCATTACCTGCACCACCCATTCGGCGCATAATAAAAATCCATAATCCAATAAAAAATATTATTGGCAATAAATTCCAGAAGACAACCCCAAAATAGTCGTTTTCCTTTTCATAGCTTACAGAACCTGTAAAATTTCCATTTTTCTGTTCCTCATCAAGAAATTTATCAAGTGATTCCATAGAGCCCACCTGTACCTTTACAGAAGGATTCTTGCCTACTTTCGTTGCTTCTTTCTTGAATACATCAACAATATTCTCTGATTTTATAAACATATCCACAGAATTATTGTCATAAGCGATAATCTTATCAGCATATCCCTTCCTTACCATATCCTGAAATTCTGTATAAGTAATTTCCTTACTCATACTTCCCTCATCGCTAGTTATGTATAAAAAAGCTATTGCTAAAGCTATTAAGATATAAAGCCAGCTCAAATTTGGCCTTGGCATATTAATTTTAGATTTGTTTGAATTATTGTTCATGAATATAGAAATCTTTTTTATTAATCAATATCAGGAATTTCAGATAATTTTGCATCAGCCCATAAATGTTCCAAATCATAGAATTCTCTCTGCTCTGGTAAGAAGATATGTACTATAACATCATTATAATCTATTGCTACCCACTGAGCATTTTTTGTTCCATCCAATGCAAATGGTTTAATTCCTAAATTCTCTCTCACACAATCTTTCACCGATTCCGTTATAGCCATCACTTGGCTAGGAGAATTACCATTACATATTACAAAATAACTGCAAATTGCATCATTAATTTCCGTAAAATCGGCTATTACAATATTTTTACCTTTCTTGTCCTGGATACCTTCCTTTATTTTACCCAATAAATCCTTTGTTTTATTCATTATAACGTTTTATTGACCAATTAAGTTTATACATATTATATGGCAAATATACTTGCTTTTCTGTATTTCACGAAATATACATGATAATTTCTTTAGGTTTTTGTATTTTTATGGGGGAAAATCATATGTTTTAACCTCAAAAATATTGACAAAAGACTTTTTCTTCATTTTTTTTGAAAAAAAATCCCGAAAATCATTTGTATATTACAAAAAAGTTGTACTTTTGCAGCGTCAAAAAGAAATGACACAGACAATATCAAGTTATTGGGCTATGGTGTAATGGTAACACAACAGATTCTGGTCCTGTTTTTCTAGGTTCGAATCCTAGTAGCCCAACACTTCATATTTAAATAATTGGGTTATGGTGTAATGGTAACACAACAGATTCTGGTCCTGTTTTTCTAGGTTCGAATCCTAGTAACCCAACCATAAGATAAACCTTTTCAAAATGATTTTGAGAAGGTTTATTTTTTTATGCGTAAACAGTATTCGGGTCAACGTAAAACGGCTCACCCGATTTTTAGTGGGGAAGTTTAATAATTTACTATATTTGCACTATGGAAAATAATGCATTATTATCACTGGTAAGCTTAATGCTTCCTTCAAATATCTTATCAAGATTTACA
>artificially_reared_1__coassemble_400_pt1 | contig 12255 bp, 5 predicted proteins | sample artificially_reared_1__metabat2_low_PE_002 | metagenome-assembled genome bin artificially_reared_1 | reverse complement strand
TTTTTCACCTATCAAAAGAGCCTCAGCCTGTTTCAAACGTGTATTACGAATAAAGTCACGAGTAGACTGATTGGTAAGTTCTTTCAGTTTACGATACAAATGCACTCTGCTGATTCCCACATGAGCAGCAATCATTTCCACATTAAGTTCTGGATTTCCAATATTGTCATTTATAACTTTCATTACTTTCTTCATCAACTTTTCATCGGCAGACTCAGGATTTATATAATCCATTAAGGCAAGCTGTTCCTGTCCACCACCGAAGTTATTTCTTAGAACCTCTCTGTTACGCAACAGATTTGCTACTGTTGTTGCTACAATACTTATACTAAAGGGTTTTGTTATATATGCATCTGCTCCAGAGGATATACCCTCAATATTATCCGATTCACTATTCAATGCAGTAAGAAGAACTACCGGTATATGATTTGTCTTAATATTCTGTCTTACCCTTTTAAGGAAAGATATTCCATCCATCAGCGGCATCATAACGTCTACTATTACCAAATCTGGAATATTGGATGATACAATATCCAAAGCCTCCTTACCGTTTCTTGCTTGCTGTATATGATAAGTCTTTCCTAATTCAGAAGCCAAATAATTTCTTGTTTCATCATCATCATCTGCCAGAAGAATTGTATATCGCTTTCTTACAGACTTTGAAGGAAGAGAAGCTGTATCATCTACATTTTCTACAGGTAAAGGCATGGTATATGGTTTACGCTGGTAAACAGAGTTCACATCAATCATATCATTTGTATTTAAATGTGAGTTTCCAAGTGGGATACGAATATAAAAACTACAACCCGGATTCGGAGTATTGTTGCTCACAGACATTGTTCCATGATGTAATTTTACAAGCGACATTGCCAAATGCAGTCCTATACCTGTACCATATTGAGTAGAAGCATCTGTAGAAATCTGATAAAAACGTTCAAAAATATGTTCAATCTCATCTTCCTTTATTCCTGTTCCATTGTCTTGAACTATTATCTCTGCATAATGACACAAAGGCGAAGAACAATCATTGTCCTCTCCAACAGAAAGGCGTACGGTGATTTCTCCATCATTAGACACATGTTTGAATGAATTGGACAACAAATTCAGTATAACCTTATCAAAATGGTTCGGGTCAATCCATACATTTATAGAGTCGGAAGTAGAAACCACATCAAGTTTTATACCTTTTGCATCAGCCTGATACGTAAAGATTTCTATTATGTCTTTTACATAACCAACGAGATCCGTCTCGGCAAAACGCAACTTCATTTGCCCCTTATCAATCTTACGGGTATCCATAAGCTGGTTTACCAGAGTTAGTATCCTGTCGGCATTTCTATCCATTAATGAATAATCCTTCTGACGTATAGGGTCTCTATCAGACGATATAAGTTTATGAAGAGGACTTATAATTAAAGACATAGGGGTACGAATTTCGTGCGCAATGTTTATAAAGAATTGCAGACGAGCCTCATTGGCCTCTTCCCTAAATTTATGTTCCAGCATTTCCTGACGCACAAGATACCTTAATCGTGCCTGATATAATATTAAAAATAATATGGAAAGTATTATAATAGAATATACAATCTTTGCCCACACAGTTGCATACCATGCAGGATGGATTGTTATAAAGAGTGTTGCAGGCATAAATTCATCACCCATATCTTTTCCCCTTACAGCAAACTTATAATCTCCTGGCTGTAAATTACTGAAAGAAACACTAGAAGTTCCCTGTGTAAGACTATTCCATGCCCCTCCATTCATAGAATATTCAAAATCCCTTGCAACACTAAAATTATCAGGAGCAAATTCTATTGCAAAAGAATTGTCTAAGTGAGAGAGATTAACACTGGATCCATTACGTACAGGAGAATCAGCTATACAATATCCACCCGACATTGAATTAGGAGACACCGGTTTTCCATGAATATATAATCCTGTTATTCTTGTTTTATATTTTGTCTGTTCTACTTTTACTTCATCAGGACGAAAATATACTATACCGTTAGTACCGCCCCAATAAATATTTCCATCTACGTCACTATAGCATGCTCCTCTGGAGAACTCATTATTATAAAATCCGTCAGAAGCACTGAAAGATATAAATTTTTCTGTATGATAATCAAATTTTGCAATACCTAAGTTTGTACTTATCCACATATTTCCGGAAGAATCAGGAATAATAGAAGCAATATTATCACTTGGCAATCCATCACTGACACTATAAGAATCCAGCATCACAGAAAGATCTGTATTAAAGACCTTGACACCATCTATAGTTCCAACCCAAATATTACCAACACGATCTTGACTTATAGATGTTATTGTATTTCCTCTAAGTACAGAAGAAGAATCTATGTAAGAAGCAGTATTTAAATCCAAGCACTTTATTCCATCCACAGTTCCGATATACAATATACCGGATGGACTGCAATAAAGACTATTAATCCAGAGATTGACATTTTTATTTAAATCCAGTTCATTGCTACCAACTCTAAGAACATCATTAACTAGATTAGGATTAGCCAAATCTATATAATAAATACCACCTCCCATAGTACCTACCCACAATCTTCCATACATATCTTCAGCAAGGGCATAAATTTTATCGGTTTTAGCAGAATTGTTTTTCGAAAAAGATATTTTCTTAAATAACCGTTTTTTTGTATCAAGGATTGAAAGTCCATCCAGATACGAACCAACCCATATCCTATCATGAGTATCACGCAGCATACACATTACTGTATGAGGCGCATTCTGTATTTGTCTGCGTGGCGACAAATGTGATTTCATTTTATAATTTTCATCTAAGATATAAATACCGTCATTATCTGTACCTACAAGAAAATCTCCCTCCGAATCACGACATATACCTGTTACACACTTATCCCCAATACTGTTATTCAAAGTTGAACGTCCACCTATATAACCAAACTTATTTGTATTTGCAGGAATAAATACAACTCCCTTTTGGAATACACCAACCCAAAGATTATCATATTTGTCAACTACAATAGAATGTACCTTTGCCTCTGAGAGATTTATATCACTTACAAGGAATTCTGCCTTTCCAGTATTACCTGTCATGATATCATAATACGCAATGCCGTCTCCATCAGTACCAATAAGCATACGCCCCCCACGCTGAACAATCGATGTTACAGGATAACGTGTATCATATATTTTTTTAAAACTTCCTCCGTTTCTACTACATACATACACACCATTACCCACAGATGATATGTATAATCTTCCACCTGAATCCATTACACACAGATTAATGCAATCTATAGAATCATTACCAATACTGGTGTAACGATGTTCAGTCCCATCCGCCAATACGCATATCAAACCATCAAATTCTGTAGCTATCCATAAATTTCCATTATTGTCTTCCAACAAACTATTTATATTATATCCGTAATAATTATTATTCAAATCAGAGACATTACTTTCTCCGTCATAATTTATATTCAATACCTTTACACCATATCCACTTGTACCCAATAATATAGTACCATCGTTACGTTTCAGTATGCATTTATTATTATAATAATTTCCTGAGCGAAGTAAAGTATGAAATTTATCTGTAACGTAATCATATGCTTGAAGTCCATTGGTAGAGAGAATAAAAAGACTGTCTCCATACTCACGTACATTATACACATTATTACTCAACAAAGAAGTGGAATCATTCTGTATTGATTTATAACTTATAAACTTCGCCCCATCGTATCTGTTCAATCCATATCCTGTAGATATCCATATATCACCATGCTTATCTTGATACAAATTATTAATCAAACTGCTGGACAATCCTGTCTCAATAGTAAATAGTCTACTATATTGGGCATTGAGATTTCCTATCACAACCCAACATATACAAATTAATAAATACAATCCGGACTTCATGTTTACAAATTATCTTAATATTTATAATATTAATGATGCAAATATACGTTTTTTATTCCACTGTTATAAAGGCTTATGTGTAAATATACCAAATCCATAAACACAAAAATCCCCCGCTATGCACAAATCACACCTTGACGGACCTTCTTTATGCATGGCAGGGAGATTTTATAAATTATAATTTCACTCTTATTTTTTTACCAGAGTAATTCACCGTCTTTACAGTTCCGTCTGCTGTACGCAATACAAACTTACGTTCTTTTATCATTCCAGAGAACTCTCCATTTCTTGAAGAAATAGAAAGAGTACGGTTTTTATCATTCCAAGTGAAGGCTATTTCAGTATAAGCACCATTCTCATAGTTATAATTGTCGAACTCATCTTCGTAAAGTGTAAAACTACCGTCTGAACCCGGATAAACACGTATTTCTAGTTCAGTCCAAGGCTTTTCTGATGTATATTGCACTTCTGGTCCCATTGGAACTATACTTCCAGAACGAACAAACAAAGGTATTGTATTAAGGGAAGTAGTTACTTCTATATCATTGCCACCTTCAAAACATTTGTTATTCCAGAAATCATACCATTTTGTACCTTCAGGTAAATACACTTTAATCTGTTTTTCAGTTGTAAAGTCTGTAGCAGACATCACCGAAGTTATTTCTGTTTTACTACTGCTTCCCCATCCGTCATTCTCCTTCAATTCTTTCTGTATAAGTTCCGGTGTATATTGCGCATGCACAACTGGGGCCACAAGGAAAGCATCACCAAACATATACTCATCAGCAATATTCCACGTACGTCTGTCCGAAGCAAAATCCATAACCAATGCACGCATAAATGTTGAACGGTTATGAGATACATCCCATGAAGTAGAGTATATATAAGGCAATAAAGAATAACGAAGTTTCACTGCATCCACTAAAGCATCATATACAGGTTCTCCTTCTTTTCCATAAAGATAAAATTCACGAGGAACATCTGTTCCATGACTGCGCATCATTGGACAGAATACACCAAACTGAATCCAGCGAACATACAGTTCCTGATACATTGGATTGCGAACAGCATCACCCGTACCCCACGCACTATTATACGAACCGGCAAAGAATCCACCCAAATCAGAGTTCCAATGTGGCATACCTGTAAGTGAGAAATTCAAGCCTGCAGGTATCTGACGGCGGAAAGAATCCCATGATGACTGTACATCGCCAGACCATACATTTGAACCGTAACGTTGTTGTCCCAAAAATCCAGAACGTGTAAGGATGATAACACGTTTGTCGGAAGTTGTGGCACGCTGGTGTTCATAAACGCCTCCAACCGTCATCAACGGATAGGCATTACGCACACTACGGTATGAACCAAGATATGTTTTGCGGTCGAAATCACTGTCTTTCCAGTTAAAATGGTCAGGTTCTGTAGAATCCATCCACCATCCATCCATACCAAGACTGAAGATGCCTTTATTCAGATGACTCCAATAAATATCGCGTGCTTCAGGGCTATAGGCATCGTAGACACGAACTCCCGAAGGATAATCCATATTCGGTGGCCAGCCTTCCACTCCGGACTGTGGCCATGTCTCCATATCAAAAAGCAACCCTTTCTTATCCAGATCACGATAAGGACGGGTAGCAGGACCAAATGATGACCATATGGATATCATCATACGCGCATTCATTCCATGTATACTGTCTATCATGGCCTGAGGATTACTGAATGTCGGGTTCTGAAAATCCATTGCATTCCACAAGTAATTATGTCCCCAATACTGCCAGTCCTGAATTATACAGTCCAATGGAATGCCAAGTTCGCGATACTTACGAACTACTCCTACTGTTTCATCCTGGCTCTTGTATCTTTCCTTACTCTGCATAAAACCATAACTCCACAACGGCATCATAGGGACATCACCTGTCAATGAACGTACTTCTGATATTACACCGTCTGCATTTCCGCCATACATGAAATAGTAATCTATACAATCGCCGACTTCAGAAGAGAATGAAGTTTCATTTTTATCATCGGAATAAGTAGTTACGGAATAGTTATCCCAAAACAGGCCATATCCTTTAGTTGATTGAATAAATGGAGAAACATCTTCTACGTTTCCTTGCATAAGGGCTTTATTCATTCCGCGTTGCATCATCTGTCCGTTCTGAAGCTGACCAAGACCATAAAGTCCTTCATCGTCATCAGTATCGAAACCTTGATATACATGCCATGTATCATGTCCGGCATCATTAAATGCTGTAAAAGGCATATTGTTTTCTGTTTCTGAAAGCAGAGTATTACCTTCTGCCGAAACAAAAGAAACTATACCGGTAGAAATATTTACATTAACAGTCAATTCCTTACCTTTCAATGTTATCAGATTTCCATCCGAAGCTGATACTTTATATTCAACTTTCTGAGGTTCGGACACCACAGAAAGGCTTTTCTTCTGCAATGGATTCTGAGCACTTGTTTTTATCACACGAACTGTACGTGGAGTAAACCACTGTACTTCAATACCAACATTGCCTTTCTCTGTTTCTGTTTTTATTCCATACTGTGTTCTCTGAAAACTCTGCCCCAAGGCAAAAGCCGGTAGCAGACTGAAAAAGAATATTAATTTACCTGCCATATTAGATATTAATTAAATTATTTTTTACTTACCTGTAAATTTCCAGCTGTCAAGCATAAACAGATTGCATTTCTGATTCTTTGACCCGCGGAACACAAAATACAAATCATGTACTCCTTTAACAGACTTCACTTTCGTTGTAAAAGTTTCAAGTTGTGTCTTGGTATTATAGATATTTACTGTACCGATGCACTGTCCTTCGGGTGTATCAAGTCTGATTTCAATACTTCCTCCATAGAGATGACATGAAGCAGAAACTTCGAAAGATGATGCACCGTTACCAAAATCCACTCCACTGACTTTTATATACTCTCCTTCATCTATATCCATAACAAGTTGATTCCAATGATCTGCAGCCCATGGATTTTTCTGTGTTGTTTTTAATCCGTATCCCCATGACATCGTTTCAGCCTCAACTTTACGATAAGGATTGAAGTTTTCCACCTGACGCAATGTGCATTCGTGGAAATAAGGTAATTCCTGAATAGTACCGTCAGGATTGTATGTCATTTCGGCAAGTGATACAGAACGGCGTTCTGCATGACGACTGGTCTGAAGACGGAATATATCATAGTTCTGACCAAAACAATATGACCGTCCTTTATAATCAATTATTCCAGGGTGATTACCTCTTGTACGTACTGTATGATCCATTATGTGTCCCTTATATTCCCACGGTCCGGTAGGACTGTCACTCATGGCATATCCTATACCTTCCGGACAACATGTAGAAGCGAAAGCCAGATAATAGTGTCCGTTACGCTTATAGAACCAAGGTCCTTCCTGATAATCTTCTATATGTGGCATCTTAACGATATTTCCCGAATATGAAATCATATCCTCATTCAGTTTTACCATATAGATATTTGGATTTCCCCAATACATATACGCCTGACCATCATCATCAACAAGGACAGTTGGGTCTATATCATCCCAATGTTCTTTCTGCCAAATCAAAGGCTTGCCTATAGGATCTTTGAAAGGGCCATATGGCGAATTTGCCACCAGCACACCTATACCGTGACCATGAATAGGACAATACATATACCACTTACCGTTTCTGCCAACAACACATGCAGCCCATGCGCCATTATCACCTTTATACCACTCAAAGTTTTTAAGTGAGGCCACAGCCCCTCTGTCCTGCCAGTTCACCATATCTGTAGACGTGTAAAGCAGCCAATCCTTCATTTTGAATCCTTCTGCATCATCCTCATCGTGCGAAGTATACAGAAAGACTGTATCATTATACAACATCGGAGCCGGATCTGCAGTATACTTTGTCTGTATTATCGGCATATTAAGTTTAACATCATCGGCAGTCTGAGCAGCCAATCCGGAAAATGCCATAAGGCATAAAGCTGGAATAACAGTTTTTGTCTTCATATTAATTATTTTTTATGGTTAATACTTCTAAATACATCAGACATATGTTTTAAAGCCCTAACAAGAGATGGTCGCCAGTAGTTCCAGTCATGCCCACCTCCATATATTCTCAATTGATAATTCACTTTTTTATCGCGAAATGCCTGTACCAATGCAATATTGGCCTCATAAGTAAAATCCTTATCTCCACAATCAATAAACCAATCCACACCTTTCCATGCATCAACTCTTCCATCTGAAATTTCATTTACTGTTCGTATTGGATTATGGTCTTCAATCAATTGCTGTCTCCACTCCGCAGAAGGATCATCTTTAAGGAATTCCAAATATTGACGACGCAGATATCCGCTCATAGAGTACACAGACGAAAATTTATCAGGATGAGAGAGACCGTACACTATTGATGCTCCTCCCCCCATTGAATAACCGGCTATGAACCGGCTCTCTTTACATCCATCAACATTATAGTTCCTTTCAATATAGGGTATAAATTCAAGAAAAAAGAAATCTTCATATTTCCAGTGAGGAGCATTAAACCAAATCATATTGTTCTTATTTCCTTCCGGACATACAATTATCATTTCCTCCATCTCTCCACAATTTATCAGACTATCTGCCACTACACGAAGATTGCCATATGTCTCCCAATCCGTACACGAACAATTGCCTCCATGAAGCAAATAACACACGGGATATTTTTTATTCTTTTCTTTACCATAAGACTCCGGCAAATAGACGGAATATTCACGCGACGAGATTCCTTCAAGAAGTTTACATGGCATACTTGTATTCACAATTTTTCCATTAGAAAAAACTTCTCCTGTCAACACGACAGAAAAGAGAAAGAATAATATTTTTTTATATCTAAGCATTGATTTCATTCTTTATACATTAAAACTTTACAACTGTTTTATATCCATCATATAATATTTCACGTTCAGATATTCCATTTTTAGAGACAAGAATCACTTTTATATTTCTACTCTCTCTTCTATCACCAAACTTTCCACTTTTATCAAAAATGGTAAATACCCTTTTCTTGTTGTTCCATTTCATCTTTATCTCACTAAATAGTCCAGACTCATAATCATAGTTATTACCATTATCTTCATAAAGACAAAATTCACCATCAGCGCCATTGAAAATACGTATTTCAAGATCTGTCCCTGACAATGATGAAGTGGTAGTAAGTTCAGTCGATAAAGGAATAATGCTACCTGCACGCACAAAAGCTGGAATATTCTCTATTGAAACCCCCGTTTCATACCACCCATTATTGCTAGCATAACTATTATCACGAAAATCATACCATCCACCTTCTGTTTCAGGCAAATATACACACATTTGATTTATTTCAGGTTCCAAAACAGGAGTAACCAATAATGAACGGCCGAACATATACTGATATTTCAATGACAGTGCAGTAGTATCCGTTGCAAAATCCATCACCAAAGGACGCATGATGGTTCCACCACGGAATGTTACATCCGCAGCACAAGAATAAATATACGGAAGCAATGAATAACGTAACGAAAGAGCCTTACGGGATATTCGCATAACATCTTCACCATAATTCCAGAACTCAGTATTGCTCATATAGCCATGCACACGCATTAACGGCAGATAGACTGAAGTCTGCAACCATCTCAAAAATCTTTCATGATAGCTTTTATCTGTATATTGATTAGAAGGACGGAAAAATCCTCCTGCATCATATGTCCACCAAGGTAATCCACACACTGATATACCTAACCCGGCTACAATCTGACGTTTAAGGGTTTCCCAATCATTACCGACATCACCCGACCATGTGGCTACCCCATAACGTTGTATGCCGGGGAAAGCACTTCTTGTAAAAAGCATCGCACGTTTATTGCTAATATCACGACGGAATCCTTCATAGACAGCCTTATTAACAATCAGCGGATAAGCATTTCTAAACATCTCTCCCGGATATTTTCCATCACAAACCTTACGATCCAAAAGGTCATCATTCTCCGGTTCAGTAGCATCCAGCCACAAAGCATCTATATTGTATCTGCCAACAAGACTATCGCGCATATTGGTCCAATAATAATCAGCTGCATTCTTATTGAAAAAATCTACCCATTGGGTACCGTTTATATAATAACCTTTTTGCGAGAAATCCTCACCTAGACATGAAGAGGGATCTATCTTTGACCATATTGACAGCATAAATTTCATATCCATTTTATGCAGGCTGTCAGTCATCTCTGCCGGAGAGGGATAAAACTCTTCATCGAAACGCATCGCGTTCCATCCGTATTTACCCCAATACTGCCAATCCTGAACTATCATGTCAACAGGTAAAGATTCTTTTCTAAAACGATTTGCTACATCAAGTAGTTCTGATTGTGAATGGAAACGTTCGCGGCAATGTATATATCCCAATGCCCACAAAGGCATCATTGGTATGCCACCCGTTACTTCACGATAAGAAGTTATAACTTCGTCAGGTGTACCTGCAAAAAAGGTATAATCAATACCATTTGATACAGGCGAACAAAACACTGTCGTATCGTCTACTTTTCTGTAATATACTTTAGGGGAATCTTCCTTAGTCAGTTCTGAAACAAGTTTATGGCGTCCTTCCGAGAGTTCCACTATCACAGATGTTGTTGGAGGAAGCCACAAATTATTCATATCAATCACAGTACTGCCATCTATTACAAGATTATGTTTGCGAGCCATCCTACTGCCTACGTCAAGCATCAATGAATAGCGTCCGGATTCTTTAATGTCCAATTCTGCCATAAAAATATTACTTCGGCGAACCTCCGTAACACCACCGGTAGTAGAAGTTACATTTACTGTTGTTGTTTTTCCAGCAATATCACTTCGTGTCATTTCTACAAAATCATCACAAGGATTAAAGTCTGTAAGTCCATAATTATTCCACATCAATCCATAACCCTTATTAGACATAATAAAAGGGATTGATATCTGTGTATTGACCTGTGTAAGTCTTCTGGTAAGTCCGCGCACATCAAGATTATTGTCCTGGAACTGCCCCAGTCCGTAAAGATATTCGTCTACCGGAGAATGAAAACCTTGCTTAGATATATAAGTATTTTCATTCTGTACCTGTGACGCCTCAATTATAGATTCACTTTCAGACAATAACAATTTTCCGCCAGGTGACAAAAAACTGATTTTTCCATCTACAATCTCTATTGTCATGTTATCCAATGTTATAACGTCTTTACCTGAAGCTTTTTTCACCTTATATTTCGGCAATTCACCATCTACATACACCATTTCTGGAAGATTGTAAACTTTTCCTGAGCTTTTAATAATCCTCACCGCATTATCTGCTAAAGGAATTACATAAATTGTATCTTTATTATCGCCATATGAAAAGGACAGATTTTCCTTTTTATTATTACAGTTTGCGCATTCTGCTAAAACCGTATAATTATAAAAGATTAAAGTAAATGCAACCAAAAGAATCTTCATATACTTTTTCAATGCTTTACAGAGTAATCTGTTTTTAAGGTTATTTTATATTATAAATTCACATTAATCTCATGAAGGGAATTCTCAATTAGAGAACTCCCACCAATCAAGATTAAATAATTTACAACCTTTGCGGCCACGGAATACAAAATATACATCATGCACTCCGGTAACAGCAGTTTTAACTTCACTATTAAATGTTTTCCATTCTTCCCATCCACCTGTTGTAGGAATGTTGACTTCTGCAATCTTATTTCCTGCAATACTGTCTGTGCGTACTTCAATTGTACCTCCACGCAAAGCACTGGCAGCAATTATGCGGAAAGATTTTGGTCCTTTCTTACCAAAGTCCACTTCTCTTACCTTTATATAATCACCATTATGAATTTCAGAAATATAAACTCCAGTCTTTGCATTTGGTTCGGACTTGACTCCTTCCGAAAAAGCAATTGTTTCGGCTTCAACTCTTCTGTAAGGATTAAATGTAGAAACAGGTTTTACTCCTTCTTTGGTAGCATTTATTGTAGGGAAAGTGCCATCCGGATTATATTTGAATTCCTCTATAGCCACTGAACGTCCGAATCCACCTCCACCTGGCAATTTACCGGTGTGATAGAAGAAATACGAATTGCCCTTATAATCGGCTACACCACAATGATTAGTAAAGGACCCTGTGTCCTGAAGCGGCATAATCTCACCCATATATTTCCACGGTCCTTCAGGACTGTCACCCATAGAATATGCTATATGCTCAGGCACTCCACCCGCAGCATAGAGCAGATAGTATTTACCATTCCGCTTGTAGAACCAAGGTCCTTCTGTATATGTATCTTTATATTTCTGTCCCTTTA
>artificially_reared_1__coassemble_397_pt1 | contig 12434 bp, 8 predicted proteins | sample artificially_reared_1__metabat2_low_PE_002 | metagenome-assembled genome bin artificially_reared_1 | reverse complement strand
TATCATACAAAAAAACTATAGTATGTCAAAACTGACCTACTCTCGTTTATTCAATATTATACAGATATGAATTTATTCATACATATACATAGGAGGAGTCTTCACAAAACGTAATACACGCGTATTATTCTCTGTTCCTATAGACTCTTTAAGTCCACCTCCATTTGACAAGTATTCATTGTACCATCCGGTACTTGTAGAATATACGCCAAACACGATATTGTTATGACTGATACCGTTCGCATTACTTTGCGTACCAGGACCATAGAACGTAACAGATTCCTCTTTCACACCATTATTCTGGTCATACACTTCAAAATGATATGTCACCGGAACACTTACTCCATCCACAACAAGATCCTGACGGTTACCCGTAGTTACATACACTTGAGTATTTTTAGTATTCCATGCTTTTTTTACAATGTAAGGTCCGCCATTAACATCCACCCTCATAGAAGATGCAGAAAATATACGGTCAAAATACGCCTTGCTCGGCAATTCATAACCTGATGGCGAAATGGCATCTCTATCCAGCTTGTTGATATTAGTCTTCTGTGGCGAAGGATATCCGTCAAATTTTATTATGCTATCACTGGCTATAACTCTCATACCTTTACCTGTAGCATCCTGATATGACCACCCCCACAAGTCCATATATTCTTCCACACTACAAGTATTAAGATACTCCAATACTGTCATTCCGGCTTTAGCTGCAGGATCATCATTAACCAGTATCTGGTCTTCAAAACTGTTCGACTGTCCTCTTGCATTATATTTACACCACCATACACCATTCATTTCCACAACCGGCAGTCCGTAGTTAAGTCTTATTATCTGATACTCTTCACGGTTTGCCCCTGTTTCCTTATCACAAATAACCAGCTTAACCTTCTGTTCTCTTCCGTCAGCCTTAGGGTCATTCGGTTTCCATCCAGCCATCAATGTGTACATGCCTCCGTAATTCTGCATATCCATCCATCTGTCTTCTCCTTCTTCAAATTCCAAAGACGCCACCTTACCTTCCACAGGTACAACATAACCTATATATCCGTCAAAATAATTCTTGAAATCACAGGCATAAGTATCAAGTTCAAAACCATAATCCCCATACCACGCACTCGGATTGGCATTCAATACCAGCTCCAGCATGTCTTCCTGATAAGTATTGTTCAAACCTTTTCTTCTGAAATGCACGGTTCCTGTCATTCCTTCATGTCCCAAAGGCATAAGCAGTTTCTTCACTCTGAAAAGATTCTTTCCCTCGCTTACACCCAATGCCGTCATTTCAAAAGGCAGCTGTGATATATTGCTCACCTCAAGCTGGTCATTACAGTCCAGTGCAATAATAAAGTCTTTTGGAAGATAATCAAATACCAACTGTGTATTGTTTTTTTCGACAGTCACTCCTTCAGGCAACACAGAACGTTCCATATCCACAGTAATCTTATCCTCAAACCCCGGACTTACCGGTGTTTCGTCAGCATACTCCCATTCATCTACATTGACGCTCAGTCTCAGACTTGTTCCATCACCACCCAAATTCAGTGTATATACAGCATTTCTTTTAATCTGCGCCGGAAGCTTTGCTGTCAGCACACGTTCCTCTCCACTAACAGTAACATTCAGTTCTGCAGACAAGTCTTCATTAAACTGTTCATACAGATACATAACACCGCTTAATTCTCCATCCAAAGGCTCATTCCAAGTTTTCACGACATCACGTTTCTCTGTTTCAGGCGATATAACACTTTCCTGAGCATTCAAATATCCTTTTTCTGCTACATTTTTTAGTGTAAGCGACGTCACCTTTATGTCGTCAAGTTCCATTGCTATATCAAGTCTTGCCAGTCCACGCTTAAGTGTCATCATTACCGGTACGTTAGTCGGCTGATTTTCCAGTATCATTTTTCCACTAAAGAACATTGGCGTATTTTCACCATTCATTGCTACCACCTGCTCCATCCATTCACTTTCCATCGTATGCCCGGCTTCTATCGTACTCCAGTCTAAAAGATTTTCAGTATTTACCGCAACATAAAGATTTCCATTGTTGCTGTCTACCTTAAAGTCGTTTGGTCCATCATCTCCCACCTGAATATCATACACTTTCGTAAGCACTCCGTCTTTAAACAAGCAGGCTTTTACATCAGACACTTCATTTTCAGCCGATAGTGTAGCGTCATTACCATCTACCAAATATCCTGCCAGACGTGTCTGTACTGTTCTTGTATCTCCTATTGACTGTTCATTCATATCATCCGAACAAGACACTGCCATCATTCCGGCAACAAACATCAATAAACCCAATATATAACGTTTCATTTCTTTCATATCAGTTTCTCAATTAATCATAAATATACTCCACAGCGGTCTTTACGCATCTTATAGTTCGCGTTTTAGTTGAATTATGATTTATATACTTATACCAGTTTCCTCTTCCATCAGATTTCGGATATCCTTCTATATTCCATGAACTGCCCACACGACCGTATGTAGCCAATATCACATTTTGTTTAGCTATATTACCAGGAGTAGTGTCCCACTGGTGTCCAAGCCCGCAAAACACAATTTTCGTACCATTATAATTAAACTCTGTATACAAAACAGGACCATAAAGCACATCACCTAACATCATATTTCGCTCATCCGTATAGATACTCAGTCGCTGTCCGGAACTATTGTTGAAAGCATTGCTTCCATATCCCATGTTCGCATCATTGTTCCACGTAAAGAAACGATAATCATCGTATGTAGGCAGTCTGTAACCATCCGGGGTCATGGCATCTGCAGCCAGATTTGTCAAATCCGTAGCACTGGAAGCAAATCCGTCATAATAAAATTTACCATTTTCATAAGTAAGTTTCAGGCCATTCACATTACCTCCCTGGTACTGATCTCCCAACAGTTCTCTAAACTCATCATCTGTACATGTCGTTATGTAATTTCTCACATCACCACCAATTACATTTGCATCGTCATTTATAGATACCTGGTCTTCAAAGTTCTTAACATTTCCACGTAGATTATACTTACACCACCATGTACCGTTCATATTCACTACCGGAAGTCCGTAATTCCTTCTCTTTATGGTATATCTCTCCACTTCCGTCCCGTCATTGTTCGAAATTAACATATACATTTGCTGAATTCTTCCGTCAGCCTTCGGGTCATTAGGTTTCCATCCAGCCAATATCTTATACTGGTTGTTGGCTTCAGATACCGGACTTACTTTACCCCACAAATCCTCTCCTTCTTCAAATTCAATTTCAATTTTTTTACCTTCTGGAAGTGTAATACGTCCTATTTCGCCATCTACATATCTGTCAAAATCACATACACCATTTCTGTCAATGCTGATTATTCCCGTCAAGATTAATGGATTAGGTTCCAGAACTACAACCACATTTCCTTTCAATATAGAATCCTTATATACCTTCAACATAATATATTCCCTACAGGTCAATTGTCCAGGCATTTTAAATTCAGAATTTATACTAACGTTAGCCACTGTATTCAAGCCTCTGGTTGCAATATTCTCCACAGAAACTTCAGTACCATCTGATGCACCTTCCACCTTGACTACTGCACCGTCTTCAGCCATCAACGCAAGTTTAAATGTATTCTCCATGTGTGATACAAAAACCGAGTCTCTGCGTTCATTCACTATCACTCCATCAGTAAGCACAGATCCGTCCACATCAACAAGTCCCTTCATATTCTCCACGGCATCACTCTGCACACCTTCATCCCAATCATCTTCTACAACACTTAACTCCACCTTTCCGCCTTGTCCGTTAATTTTCAGCGTATAAACAGTGTTTCTCCTGATTTGTGTCGGCAACGAAGCTGTCAGTTTGTGCATACCACCCGCAAAAGCTACATTGGCTACTACATTCAGTCCACCGTTCACCTGTTCGCTCATATACAGCAATGTTTGCTTCACATTTTTCAAAGGAGTATCAAAAGATTTGCTCCAGTCATTCTTCTGTGCAGATTCAGGCGTAATGACACCGTCCTGTTCCCATAGAAATCCTCTATCAGCTATATTGCTCACCGTCAAATCATATAACTCTACTCCATAGTTCAGTACATCAACATCCAGTCTTGCTGCAGCTCTTTTCATACTCACGCTGGCTTTCCTTCCTATTCCGTCAACTGTCAGCACACCAGTCATTGGAAGATTGTCCGTACTCCATTCCTGACCGTCAATTATTTCACCGGAGAATTCCTCTAAAGTTGTCTCATCTACCTTCCATTCTTCATTCGGATTGCTGTTTGCTATAAAATAAACCGTACCTTTTCTCTCCGGCAGTTTCACCAAAGCATTTCCGGATACATCAGTCTTAATTCCTGAATATACCTCCTTCAGCAGTCCGCCATCAAAACGGTATCCGTTAATCACATTAATAGTTGCATCTGTCTGTCCGTTACTGTCACCAGACATCCTTGTCGCCGCAAAGTTTACTGTCACAGTTCCATCTTTTATATCCAGTGTTTCCACCTCGTTTTCACAAGCTACGGCAAGCATCAATGCAACTAAGCAGTATATATATTTTGTCAGTTTTTTCATTTCAGTCATTTTTTTATTATCCCGTTCATAGTTTATACCTCATCCTTATTTATACAGATTCGGATTGTTTTTACTGTCCAGATAATTTGGTGAATCCACCGGCAGCTTATTCAGGTTGTTCACATAAAAATTATTCATAAGACTCTGTGCCCAAGGTCCGTATGTAAACGAGCTTGAATGATTATATCCCATTACGTGTCCCAACTCATGAAACATAATCTCACATGAATAAGTATTTGAGTAGTGTGTCAGGTATGCTCCCTGATATGCACCATAGGCATTACCTCCACCAAGTCCCATCACTCCGTTACCGGTATATACCAATCCCACTACCAGTGATCTTGACTGCCTCATCTGTGCCAGTACCGTTTCGGCAGTAACTTTATCATTCACTCCTCCGTTTCCATACAGGATGTTTTCGTTTGCTCTCAGAATTTCCTCGTGTTCCGGCATGTCAATCATGAACGTAAAATTAAGGAAGAACGCAACCACTTCTCTACAGTGCACAGGTCTGATACCCATCCAGTTTCCTACCGGTCCTCCATCAGGTCTGTCAGGATCTCCGTAATACAGACCGAAACTGATGTCCCATCCATGTATAATTTGCTTCAACTTCTTCCAATATTCATCTTCCGATTCCAACTTCAATTGTGCAGCTCTCAGCTGCTCTAGTGTCAGTTTCTGCACCTCTATCAGTCTGCCTGATTCCGTTCTGACCATTCCTCCTTTTTCAAGCAACGGTACATCTACATAAACATCTGCAAAAGCCGGAATAGAATCAAAATATGCAAGATCAATATATTCCTGTGATATGGCTGGGATTTTAGCTTTTACCGCCATTCCGGAAACCATTCTTGGCGAATAAAACCTAGCCGCCAACTGCCCGTTATCGGTAATCTTAACCTGTAGGGGTTCCGCTGTATTGAAACGTCTCTGACTGGCGTCAGTATAGACATGTTTAGACTCTCCGTCCTGCAATATCTTTTCATAATTGCCTTCGTCGTAAGCCATCCTGGTCATATACACCATTCTCATGTTGTCATCCGGATGCTTGACATCTATATTTACACGACTTATCTTGTTAGGTTCAACCTTGTCAACCTCCACGTCATAATCCTGATTTATTTCGTACCCCATGTATGAGCTGCTTTTCATGAGCAGATTACCCTGCATCAATACCGGATCCGGCGAAGGCATCAGTTTATATTCGTTTGTAGAATTAAGTTCCAGCACCCATTCTCCTTCCGGACTCTTTCCGGAAAAGACACTATCGGCAGAAAAACTTGTATAAAGCCCCTTATGACTCACACTTACTCTCTTATCGGTCATTGCAGTTCTTACATACTTGTTTTTATAGTCAAAGTCAAAGCTGACCTTTCCCATAACTCTTTTCTGCTTGATGACATTACCGAGCAATACTTCTTCTACGTATCCTTCTGATGTATTCCTCAACACAACTTCAAAAGGTGTTTTTGAATAATAGTAATCGGCTTTCAATGGTCTGCTCTGATTCTCCGGGAAACTTAACCATACATCAGAAATTCTTTCAAGTTGGTTTATCACAGCTCCATCTTCAGAAATATCCCCTTTCACACCCAAAACCAACAGGGTATATTTACCCTTCTGCAATCCTTCTACTACAATTTCAGCCGTTTCAGGAATGTAAAAGCTCCTTATTCCACGTACCGGTTCGCCGCTTTCATCCATTATATAATAGTCAACACGGTCATAAACATCATTATCCTGTGCCACCGAACGTGTCTGCTCATTTTCATAATCCACGGCACCCAACTTCACAATTACACCACTTGTTTCTTCGTTTTGCAACATTTCCTTGTTCTCGTCCGAACAAGCAGTCACCATTAACCCGCAAAAAAACAAGCCCCAAAAAAATTTTCTCATGTCGCTTCTTTAAATGATTTATTTTACCTTACAAATATTTACATCCTAAAATTCAAACACTATATGTTTTAATTCTGTCCATGCATTTATCTCTATAATACATTTTTAACAGACTAATACCTCTTTAATTGTTAAATTTAATTCATGCTTGGTTTGTATCATATCAACATTACTAGTGTATCATTTGTTCTATCCAAAAACACCATTTATACACTTATTAAGATTTTACAGCTTTTATTATGAAAACAACGATAAATTTACAAATATAGTAAACTATTTCATATATTTCAAAGACATTATCATATATTGTAACATACAAAAAATAATAAGACTGACAGACAACAAAAACATTGTCTGTCAGCCTCATCTGCTAAATAATAAAAAATTTCAAGCATTCTGGCGTTTCATGATATGCTTTATGCGGCGAATGCGTGGCAATCGTCCCACCAGATTCCTGTTAAGGAATTTCTCGAATACAATAATTGCAAGAAACAATATACCTACTATACAGACCCAGCCATACATTTCCTTAAGACTGACCAGAATGGCCTGCTTCATTGCTTCACCATAAACAGAGGCAAAGCTACTACCGTTAATAGCCGTATTGACCGAATCAAGTTCTATTGATAAAGTCTGGAAATTCTCCGGAACTATATATTGCATAACCCTGCTGTATATGGCACTTCCCATTACAGAACCGAATCCGGTACGCACAAATCCCAATATTGACAATACCTGAAAGAAATGCTGGAATGGTACAATTCCTGTAACATACACCGTAAGCGATATGTACAGTATTATATATCCTGCTCCCCTAAGCATTGTAGGCAGATACAGCCATTCGATATTCATGTTAGGGTCTATGATGAAATACATGATACACTGATAGCCTACTATCAGGGCAAAGCCAAGAAACACAGGCAGTTTATATCTCCCGTGAAGTTTTGCATGCCATACGAATGCAAATATACACCCTATCACAGTCCCTGCGAAATTCCACCAGTTGAGCGATACTGAGTTCAATACATCGTATTTCAGAATGGAGCCTGTAAATATATTCTGCAACACATTGGGCGATGCCAAAAAGAAACAGAGCATAAGAAACAAAAACAGCAGCGACGTGAGATTCTTATATTTGAAAGCCTCAAGCGATATATAAGGATGGCGCATTACTATCATACGGTGTATGCTCATAGCCAGAGAGACTACGGTTATTACAGTAGCCATCACTATCTGCCATGAATCGTACCAATCGTAGAACTTTCCATATTCGAAAATAAAAATCAGCGACAGCAGGAATATCGACCATAGTGCTCCTCCCAACCAGTCTATACCAAAAAGCGGTAACGGTTTCATGAAACGGAAATGATGGGTAAGCATGGCTACAAGTGCCCACATAATCAAGAGCAGACCAATGATGAGCAGATGCATATAACGCCAGTTTGCCCAATATCCCAAATATACGGTTGTAAGTCCGGAGAGCTGGATACTGCCAAGAACTATCATATACACAACCGGGAAAAACACTGCAAAGTCTCGTGTAGGGGTTATACTTAACTGAACGTTCGACAATGCTTCGAAAGTACCCCACATTCGCAACATTCCGGCAATGAAACAAAAGATTACCAGTACCGGCAGACTTTCAGTGTTCATCGTTATTATATTACACAGTATAAGCGCCGGACATACAAACAGCAGAATGCTACGTGTAGTAAACCTGAATTTCAGGCGAAACAGTATAGGGAAAACGACAGTCATTCCTACAAACGAGGCATAGCCTGCCATCATGATATCTTCCTGCATCAAGGCGGTAGAACCTACCATCTGTGATACAGATGACAGATATATACCACCACTGAACTGGAATATTAAAGCAAAAAGTAAACATAGAAAGACACGTATCCTGTCAGGAACAAAGTCGCGGAACATCATGACACGTGTCGGCATATTTGGCCCGGCCATATCAATATCTTACTTTACATTCTACATTCATACCTGCGCGAAGGCGTTTCATGTCTTCTTCCTTATTGTCGGAAGTAAATTCTATTCTTACAGGAATACGTTGTTCCACTTTCACAAAGTTACCGGCAGAGTTGTCCTGAGGCATAAGAGACATTGACGAGCCTGTTGCATCAGAGATTGAAGATATGATGCCTCTGAACTTCACACCAGGCACAGCATCCACTTCTATATCGACCTCCTGACCGTTTTCCATCACTGTGGTCTGAGTTTCCTTATAGTTTGCTATAACCCATTTTTCTGTGCCGTCTATAAGAGTCACCATAGTCTGTCCCGGCTGAACAAGCTGTCCTTCGTGAATGTTCTTTCTTCCGGTCATACCGTCTGCAGTAGCCACAATTACGGTATACGAAAGGTTCAGTTTGGCAAGATTCAGTTCTGCCTCCGCCACTTTTATGGCAGCTTCATTCTGCTGAAGTCTTTGTGTCTGCTCCTGTTTGACGAGCGATGTGGACTGTCTCTGGCGTGTCACCTGCTCATATCTGGCTTTTGCAGCTTCGTATTCTGTCTTCACTCTGTCAAACTGCTGTGCTGTAACCGCATTTTTCTTTATCATTTCGGAATATCTCTTGAAGTCAGCCTCAGCATTTTTCAGTCTTACCTGAGCTTCTCTGATACCTGCATCAGTCACTAGTATGTTGTTCTGAGTAGTATTGATAGTGGTGTGCATTGCATCCTTGCCTACCAAAGCATTCTGATAGTTAGCCTCAGCCTGTGCAAGACGCAACAGATATTCGGCATCTTCTATTACCACTAGAGTGTCTCCCTTGTGTACTTCCTGATATTCTTCGAAATAGATTTTTTTGATAAATCCCGGAACACGGGTGTTTATAGGAGTTATATGTTGTTTTACCTGTGCATTGTCAGTATATTCCACATTACCCAAATGTATAAAATGACTGCATACCCACACTATTCCAAGAACAATCACTATTGTAAGAACGATATTAGATATTAGTCTGTTTCTTTTTATATTAGCCATAGTTTCCTCTGTTTTATATTAATAATGAATATATGAATTTGATTACAGCGTCATGCCGTATAATTTTATAATGAACCGACTGTTTTCTTCAGCAGAAAATACTGATACAGTATTCCCACCTGTGCATTGGCAAGTTCCAGTTCGCTGCTCAGCTGTATATTACTTGCATCGAGCATGTCTGTCACCAGCGACAGTCCGTTCAGGTATCTGCTGTGTACCACATCATAATTCTCATGAGCCAGCTGTACGCTTTTCTCTTTAGAGTCAAGTCTGGTATAGGCTTCGTCCAGATTTATGTATGCTGCATTCACTCCGTTTGAAAGTTTTTCGTCCACCAGAAGTTTATTCTCACGTGCTTTAAGAGTAGCCAGTTTTGCCTGTTTCAACTTCTTGTTGTTCTTGAACAAAGAGTCGAATCTGTATGTGACATTTACTCCAACGAACCAATAGTTGAAATTCTTGTTGATAGGTGGAACCTCTATAAGGATAGGACCGTCGAAATTGTTCGAAGCCATAAGCCCTACAGTAGGTCTTCGTCCTGCACGGACAAGATTCTGCTGTTTCTCGCTAAGCTGCACTCCAAGGTCAGCCAGTTTCAGAACAGGAGCATTCATACGTTCTTCCTGCCAGTGCATTTCACTCTTTTTATCCAGCCCCATTGCCAACAGTGTGGTATCTGGTATAATCTCCACATTGGCATCCAGTCCTATGGTTGTTACAAGTTCGCGGTTCAGAATCTTAATCCTGTTCGATACATTTGTAAGTCCCAGTTCCAGATTCTTCAACTGGAGTTCATATCTCGTAATGTCGCTTTTCAAGGCTGTACCCTGCTCGAAAGCAGCCTCTATTTCATCAATCAGCAGTCTGGTCTGCTCTATGTTTTTCTGATAAACCTTTTTCTGATTGTTCAGCTGATACAAATCAAGATAATGTCCTACCAGCATGAAGCGTATATTCTGCTTGTCATTATCCAGTTCTGCTTCTGCCACCTGCTTCTGAAGTTCACTCATCTCGATGCCCGTAGAAACAGCCCCTCCGGTATAAACCGCCTGAGTAGCCTTGAATGCGAAATTGTTACCAAAATGAGGCATTTCTGCCTTGATTCCGTTAGAGAAGTCTCTGTCACACATCCATCCGTCGCCAATATAGCTGAACGACAGTCCGGCTTCGATAGATGGCAACCTGTCATTCTTGGCAACCTTTATGGCCTGAACAGCCTCAGCTACAGCCAGATTATGTACCTTGATACTCTTGCTGTTTGCATCTGCCAGTTCAAACAGTTCGTCTATTCCCAGAACTTTTGGTTGCGCAGCAACAGACATACATCCCAAACAGTTCATTATCCCGACGAATAACAAACCATTAATACCTTTTCGATTACTTTTAATCATAAAAAACACTGTTATCTTAATTAGAGATTTATTGCATTTGATTACGTATGCAAAGGTCGGTATTTTTACCTTCCGGACAGATGTTCAAAACATGAAGCAATTTGTCTTATTTGAAACTAAAAAAGAAAAAGACCTTATAACACGAGAAATATAGTTATATTTGCAAAAGTTCATTTTTGCCATTTATGAAACATTATCAGATAGTTAACATACAGGAAATACTAAGCAAGAAAGAAGGAATTGCATACAGAGGAGAAATCGGAGTATTTGTTTCCAATGACTCAAAGGATTTCTATATTTCGGACAATATCCCTGTGTATGTCAATGCTTTTTCATACGCCTTCATAATCAGCGGACATGCCAAAGTATCCATAGACGAGAAAGTGTTCGGGCTTTCAGAAAATATGCTTTGCATACTGTCGCCACTGCACCTTACATATTTTCACGAATTGTCTGCCGACTTCAAATGTATGTTCCTGTGTTTGCACAAAGATTTCATTGACAAAATAGGGATGTACAACCTGCGACAGCGTATAGCTACAGGAATGAACACTCATAGTAACCCTATCTTCAACCTGTCCACACAGGATATGGACGTATTGGTAAGGTGCGTAAAGAATATAAGCCGGCAAATTGCAAGAAACGGACACCACTACCATCTTGAAATAATACAGAACTCTCTGATAAAATTCTATCTTGAACTTGACAATATTCTTGAAACTGTAAAATCAAAAACAGGAAAGGACGAAAGCAGTATCAACTCTATTCACAGAAACAGGATAAAGCTACAGGAATTCATCACACTGCTGATGAATAATTTCAAAGAGGAACATAATGTGCCATTCTATGCAAAATCAATGAACATCACACCACAATATCTGACACGAATAGTCAAATCGCAAACCGGAAAAACAGTTAATTCATTCGTATTCGAACTGATTTACAGCGAAGCCAGAAATCTGTTAAGTTCTACAGACCTGAGTATCCAACAAATAGCCTACAAACTGAACTTCGCAGACCAGGCATCGTTCAGCAAATTCTTCAAGCGTCATTCGGGAATCTCGCCACAGAGTTTCAGAGAATCGAACTTCATGCCCGGATAAGGAATCTTTATCCACTAATATGCTACACGACAGGAATATTAATTCTCTTCCCCAAAAACATATTGAAATAGTGGAAAAGATATTTGCGTCTTAACATTTTCTATAAATACAACTTATATTTATAGAAATCAAACTTGCATTTATACAAACCACAGTGTGGTTTATAAAAACAAAAGTTTTATTTATAGATTATGACGTGGTGTTTAGATGAATATTCAGGCACAAATTCCACTTTTCTTACATACTATACTATAAACCATAAATTTCGTACCTTTGCAAATGCACCAATAGAGATTAAACAATATATAAGAATATAAATGGCTGGAATATACATACATATACCATTCTGCAAGAAAAGATGCATATATTGTGATTTCTTTTCAACAACTAAATCAGAAAAAATCAAAGAATATATAAACGCATTATGTATAGAACTTAAAAGCAGAAAAGAATATCTGTGCGAAGAA
>artificially_reared_1__coassemble_396_pt1 | contig 12471 bp, 10 predicted proteins | sample artificially_reared_1__metabat2_low_PE_002 | metagenome-assembled genome bin artificially_reared_1 | reverse complement strand
TTCGTCAAGAAGATAGAACTTACCTGTAAGGTCAACCATAGGACGAGTCTCGCCTTTCTTGTTAATCATAAATAATGAAGGAATTCCTGCAGCACGTGCCACATTGGCGTCATCAGCACCGAATGTAGGAGCGATATGTACAATACCTGTACCGTCTTCTGTAGTAACATAATCACCAGGGATTACACGGAATGACTTTGCAGAAGCCTCAACCCATCCGTCTGTAGTAGCCTCAACAGGCTTAACCCATGGGATAAGTTGTTCATATTCCATACCAACGAGGTCAGTACCCTTGTACTCGCCTACTACCTTGAATGGGATAAGTTTGTCTCCCGGCTTATAATCTTCAAGAGCTATTTCTTCTGCTTTCTTGTTGAAATGAGTATAAAGAAGAGCCTTAGCCAAAACTACAGTCATCTTCTCTCCTGTATAACCGTTATAAGTCTGTACAGCTACGTAATCAATCTTTGGACCAACGCAAAGAGCTGTATTTGAAGGCAAAGTCCATGGAGTAGTAGTCCATGCTATAAAGTAAGGAGTGCCCCACTGTGCCATTTCCGGTTTTGGGTTCTTCATCTTGAACTGTCCTACAACAGTTGTATCCTTCACATCACGATAGCAACCAGGCTGGTTAAGTTCGTGTGAACTAAGTCCTGTACCTGCTGCAGGAGAATATGGCTGGATAGTATATCCCTTATACAGCAAACCTTTTCCATAAAGCTGTTTCAGGAGCCACCACAAAGTTTCAATGTATCGGTTATCGTATGTGATATAAGGATTTTCAAGGTCTACCCAATAACCCATCTTGTGAGTCAGGTCAGTCCACTCCTTAGTAAATTTCATGACATCTGTACGGCAGTGGTGATTATATTCTGCCACCGAAATAGTTTTACCGATATCCTCTTTAGTGATTCCAAGAGCCTTTTCCACACCAAGCTCCACAGGAAGTCCGTGAGTATCCCATCCTGCCTTACGCTTTACCTGAAAACCTTTCATGGTTTTGAAGCGGCAGAATGTATCCTTAATAGTACGAGCCATAACGTGATGAATACCCGGCATACCGTTAGCCGAAGGAGGACCTTCATAGAATACATACGAAGGATAGCCTTCACGTTCTGTCATACTCTTTGAGAATACATCATTCTCATCCCATTTCTTCAGCACTTCTTTATTCACCTCAGACAGGTTAAGCTGAGAATATTCAGTAAATTTGCTACTCATAGTTTATGTTGTTTTATCTAATTATCTTATATTTCGGCATATAGCCTTCCAAAATTTAGGTTGCAAATTTATAAGAAAAAATAGACAATTAAAAGAAAAGCAGACAAGTTTAAGATTTTCAAATAAAAAAAGCACCGGCACACCTGCCACACGAGCAGGTACACCGATGCTTTATTAATACACCTTTTATAACCTTTTATTACTTATTTCTTGCTTCAGCTATATAGCCGAGAGCTTCAGCACATTTGTCTGTTACATAAGCCCAGTCTTCTGCTGCCACTTTGTCTTTTGGGAACAATTTAGAGCCCATACCTACACAGAACACACCAGCCTTAATCCATGAAGTAAGGTTTTCCTTTGATGGTTCTACACCACCTGTTACCATAATCTTAGACCATGGCATTGGAGCCATCATACCCTTAACGAAGTTAGGACCGTAAACATCGCCTGGGAATACCTTGCACAAGTCGCAACCAAGTTCCTGAGCGAAACCTACTTCAGACACAGTACCGCAACCTGGAGTATAAGCTACAAGACGACGGTTACAAACCTTAGCTATTTCAGGATTGAACAATGGACCTACAACAAAACAAGCACCTAGCTGAATGTAAAGAGCTGCAGTAGCAGGATCAACTACTGAACCTACACCCATTGCCATTTCAGGACATTCCTTAGCAGCGAATTTCACAACTTCAGCGAATACTTCGTGAGCAAAGTCACCACGGTTTGTGAATTCGAATGCACGAACACCACCATCATAACAAGCCTTTACAACTTTCTTTGCCACTTCTGCATCTTTGTGATAGAATACAGGAACCATACCGGTTGAACCAATCTTGTCCAATACCGCAACTTTATCGAATTTTGCCATTTTGAATATTCTTTTTAAATAATTAGACCATTAACGCTGAACACGACCGCTTGCATCACCACCAGCAAGAGCTTCAACTTCTTCAACAGAAACAAGGTTGAAGTCGCCGTTGATAGTATGCTTCAATGCAGAAGCAGCAACTGCAAATTCAAGAGCAGCACCCTGATTAGGCTTAGTAAGCAATCCGTGGATAATACCACCAGAGAATGAATCACCACCACCTACACGGTCGATGATAGGATCGATATCATAACGTTTTGATGTATAGAATTCTTCACCATTATAAATCATAGCTTTCCAACCGTTGTGAGTTGCAGAGAATGATTCACGAAGAGTAGAAATTACATATTTGAATCCGAATTCCTTAGCCATAGCAGTGAAGATACCTTTGTAGCCTTCAGCATCTGTCTTACCGCCTTCTACGTCAGCGTCAGGTTTGAATCCAAGGCAAAGTTCAGCATCTTCTTCATTACCGATACATACGTCAACATACTGCATCAAAGGACGCATGATAGACTGAGCTTTTTCCTTAGTCCAAAGTTTCTTGCGGAAGTTAAGGTCTACAGAAACTGTTACACCATGACGTTTAGCAGCTTCACAAGCAAGTTTTGTAAGTTCGGCAGCCTTATCAGAGATAGCTGGAGTGATACCAGACCAGTGGAACCAGTCAGCACCTTCCATGATAGCATCGAAGTCGAAATCACAAGGATCAGCTTCAGCAATAGCAGAATGAGCACGGTCATAGATAACCTTACTTGGACGCATAGAAGCACCTGTTTCAAGATAGTAGATACCTACACGGTCGCCGCCACGAGCGATGAAGTCAGTCTTAACACCATATTTGCGAAGTGCATTTACAGCAGACTGTCCGATTTCATGTTTAGGAAGCTTAGTTACGAAATAAGCATCATGTCCATAGTTGGCACAGCTTACAGCTACGTTAGCCTCACCACCACCATAAACAACATCGAAAGAATCAGACTGAACAAAGCGAGTATTACCCGGTGTGGATAATCTCAGCATAATTTCTCCAAGTGTAACAATTTTTGCCATAATAAAATATTTTTACTAATATAGGTTTATTAATTCCATCTGTAATCAATCAGCTTTCAGCACACAATTGATATTGATTAAGAAATCAATTCGTGTGCGCACACAAAGGTACAACATATTTTCATAATACCAAAAAAAGTTGTAGTTTTGTATCGAAAAAAATTTATTTCAGTAATTATTCATTCCACACATATATAATATAAGGTGTAATATGCGAGAAAACAAGTCTGAAAGAATACGTATTAAAGACATAGCAATAAAGGCTGGAGTATCGGTAGGAACAGTTGACAGAGTAATACACGGCAGATCCGGAGTATCGGAATCAAGCAAGAAAAAGGTTGAGGAAATCCTGAAACAGATGAACTACCAGCCTAATATGTATGCCAGTGCATTGGCTTCAAACAAGAAATACAATCTGGCTTGTCTTCTGCCTATACATACACAGGAGGATTACTGGATAGATATAGAAGCCGGTATGGAACATGCTGTAAGTACATATAAAGATTTCAACATAAGACTGAACATCATGTACTATGACCAGTATGAATCAGGTGCATTTGCCGAAGCTGGTAAAAAAATGTTGGACTCTAATCCTGACGGAGTTATAATGGCACCAAGTTCCGAAGATGAAACAAAATCAACCACACTTCAGTTACAGGAAAGAAACATACCTTTCATATTTATCGACTCTAACATAAAATCACTCAATCCATTAAGCTTCTACGGACAAAGTTCACACAGCAGCGGATGTTTTGCAGCAAGAATCCTCAGTCTTATGGCAGAGCATAATGAACCTGTTGTGATTTGCCGACTTAAATATGGCGGAAGACTAGGTTCGAACCAGCAAAGGAACCGCGAAAAAGGTTTCCGCGAATATATAAAGAACAATTGTCCAGGAATAAAACTTTACGAGTTGGACTTCTATGTAAAGAATCCCGAAAACAACGAAAGGATTATGGAAGAGTTTTTCGCAAAACATCCTGAGATAAACTGCGGAATAACATTCAACTCTAAGGCATACATCATAGGCGAATACATGCAGAAAATAAACCGTAAAGGATTCAAACTGATGGGTTACGACCTGCTGAGAAGGAATGTGAAATGCCTGAAAGCCGGAACCATTGATTTCATAATAGCACAACAGCCTACAGAACAAGGACAAAGCTGCATAGAATGCCTGTTCGAACATCTCATCCTTAAGAAAGAAGTAAAACCATACAATTATATGCCTATAACCCTCATATCAAGGGAGAATATTGATTTCTATCTTGACGCACACGTCAGGACCAATAACATCTGATAATCTGATAAATAATGAACTTAGACAAACTTACACCTATTATAAACAAGCCAAACGGGACAGCACTTATGCCTTTGGCTGTATTTTTGTGTCTCTATCTGGTAACGTCTATAATAGTGAACGACTTCTACAAGGTACCCATTACAGTAGCATTCCTTGTTGCATCTATATATGCAGTGGCAACTACCAAAGGCCTTAGTCTGAATGACAGAATAATACAATATTCAACAGGAGCTGCCAACAAGAACATCATGATGATGATATGGATTTTCATACTGGCAGGTGCATTTGCCCAATCTGCCAAAGCTATGGGAGCCATAGATGCTACAGTAAATCTTACACTTCACCTTCTGCCCGACAGTCTTCTGCTTGCTGGTGTATTTCTGGCTTCATGCTTCATTTCATTGTCCATAGGAACTTCAGTGGGAACAATAGTGGCGCTCGTCCCAGTAGCAGTAGGAATAGCAGCAAAGACAGACATAGGAATACCTTTCATGACGGCACTTGTCATAGGTGGAGCTTTTTTCGGTGATAATCTGTCATTCATATCAGATACTACTATAGCTGCCACAAGAACACAGGGCTGCCAGATGAAGGACAAGTTCAAGATGAATATGCTTATAGCATTACCCGCAGCCATTATGGTATTTGCATATTATATTTTCTACGGTAATAATGTTGAAACCATTGCTCCTGTCGCCAATATTGAATGGGGAAAAGTTATACCTTATATAATAGTATTGGTAACTGCCGTTGCCGGAGTAAATGTCATGCTTGTCCTCCTGTTTGGTATTATATCTACAGGAATTATAGGTATGGCATACGGTGCATTCGATTTCTTTGGATGGTTCGGCTCTATGGGAAGCGGTATAACAGGCATGGGAGAACTTATAATAATCACATTGATGGCAGGCGGAATGCTGGAACTGATACGTTTCAATGGAGGAGTAGACTATATCCTTCATAAGCTGACGAAAAAGGTTAGTGGAAAACGAGGAGCTGAATTCAGCATTGCGGCACTGGTAAGTCTGGCCAATATGTGTACAGCCAATAACACTATAGCCATAATCACAGTGGGACCGCTAGCCGCCGACATTGCCAATGAATATAAGATTGACAAGAGAAGAAGTGCCAGTATTCTTGATATATTCTCATGTGTTATTCAGGGAATAATCCCCTATGGTGCACAAATGCTGATAGCTGCCGAGCTGGCATCGGTATCACCATTGAATATCATGGAATTTCTTTATTATCCTATAGTGCTATGTGTATTTGCAATACTGAGCATTATACTAAGGATTCCAAAAACAGTGTAATGCAAAAATATTAAAGAAATACTGTTTTAAAAGAAAACTCGGACAAAACGGTAAAAAAGAAGCATCAAAAACTTGTATAATTAAAAAATAACATCTACCTTTGCACCGCAATTAAGGATGGTTCCGTAGCTCAGCTGGATAGAGCAACAGCCTTCTAAGCTGTGGGTCCCGCGTTCGAATCGCGGCGGAATCACTAAAAAAAAGAGAAAATCAAAAGGCATTGCCAAATGATTTTCTCTTTTTTAGTTTATACACACACTTATCATTTCATATTGTCACGAACAAATTTCTCAATCTTATCGTAAGGAATTACACCTGCAACATTGTCGTACAGGTCTACATGACTTGCTCCCGGAACTATAAGCAGCTGCTTATTCTCACCTTTAAGTTTCTTGAACGCATCTTCAGAGAAGTATCGCGAATGAGCTTTCTCCCCATGCACCAGCAGTACCGCACTTCTTATCTCATCGCTATATGTCAATAGCGGAGTATTGATGAATGAAAGCGACGAAGTAACATTCCATCCGTTATTTGAATTAAGCGAACGTGGATGATAGCCGCGCGGAGTCTTATAGTATGCATAATAATCTTTAACGAATTGCGGTGCATCTTCAGGCAATGGGTCAACTACTCCACCTGCCAAAGCATAGTTTCCGTTCTTAGCATCTAAGGTACGCTGTTCGTTAAGTTTCTTGCGAAGCTCATAACGTGCATCCGCATCCATTGAGTCAAAATATCCGTTAGCTGTAACACGGCTCATATCATACATAGTTACTGCCACAGTAGCTTTTATTCTGGTGTCTATGGCTGCTGCATTCAGGGCAAATCCTCCCCAACCACATATACCTATTATACCTATTTTAGCAGAATCTACATCAGGACGTGTCATCAGATAATCTACAGCCGCACTGAAATCCTCGGTATTGATATCAGGTGATGCCACATAACGTGGTTCTCCCCCACTCTCACCTGTAAATGAAGGGTCGAAAGCTATTGTCAGAAATCCACGTTCCGCCATAGTCTGAGCATAGAGTCCTGACGACTGTTCCTTAACAGCACCGAAAGGACCACTCACAGCCAATGCCGGAAACGGAGCCTCTGCATCCTTCGGACGATACAGATCCGCCACAAGGGTTATGCCGAAACGATTCTTGAACGACACACGTTCTGTCACGACTTTATCGCTTGGTGCGAAAGTCTTCTTGTCTTGCGCATTTAGATTTGTCATAGCACTTATTATTATAATTTGAACAATTAAAAATAGTTTTATTTTCATACTGACATGTTTTTAAGGTTTATATAAAACAGAATTTCACCAATTATCAAAAAATGACGGTTTCAGATTTGCGTCACACGTTCGTGTTACACGCGTTACACGTAGGTGTTACTTAAGTCACACGTTCGTGTCACTATAGTTACACGTACGTGTGACGATAATTCATTACAGGCATTTTATATTTTCTTTATGAAATGCGCCGGTACTCCGCCAACTATAGCTCCGGCTTCCACATCCTTAGTCACTACAGCACCTGCAGCTATTACAGCATTATCACCTATCGTAACTCCCTGTAGTATAGTGGAATTTGAACCCACCCAGACATTCTTTCCAAGAACTATCGGTGCCGGGTATGTTATTCCACGTTCCGATGGCTGTAATCCATGATTGAGTGTAGCAAACACTACATTATGCCCTATCTGGCACCCATCGCCTATAGTCACTCCACCATGATCCTGAAAATGACAGCAGGCATTGATAAAAACATTTTCGCCTACATGTATATTTTTGCCAAAATCAGAATAAAAAGGAGGAAACACACGCAGTGTTACCGGAACTGTATATCCAAACAATTCGGACAATAACTCTCTCACCTCATCCGGAGTATGATAAGATGAATTAAGACGGAATGTCACACGGCGGGCTTCTTCGCTCATCTCACCCATAAGAACACGGATTTCATCAGAATCGAGTGCCCTGCCAGTCTTTACATAAGATAAAAATTCATTTAAAAGCATATGGTCATCAATATATATTTATTCATGATACAAAAGTACAGCATACGCCATTCTTATAATGTATACGGATTACGGCTCTTTGTACCAATATTACCGAATGTTGCTTATACGGATTATATGTATTAAATTTGCTACGAAACAATAATAATCAGCATAAATGAGACAGGAAGTTATAATACTTGACAAGGTTAATAAATTCAATGATATATTCGGACTTGAGACATTGCACCCAATGGTAAGTGTAGTCGACTTGTCCAAATCAACAAAGAGGCCTGAAACTCTCACCATAAACTATGGTGTGTATGCCGTATACCTGAAAAAGACGAAGTGTGGCGATTTGACATACGGAATGCAGGAATACGACTATGACGAAGGTACTATAGTCTGTTTCGCACCCGGACAAGTGGTAACATCGCACATGAATGCCGATCATAGTCCCGAGGGCTATGGAATACTTTTCCATCCAGATTTCATACACGGCACGGCGCTGGGCAAGGATATAAAAAGATACTCGTTCTTTGCCTACGATTCAAAAGAAGCTCTCCACCTTTCTGAAGAGGAAAAGAGAATAATAATGGAGTGTTTCGGCAATATAGAAAGAGAGATAAGTAACCGTCAGGACAAACACAGCAAGAGGATTATAACTGCAAATATAGGACTGATGCTTGACTACTGTCTGCGTTTTTATGACAGGCAATTCCAGACTAGAGAAGTTTCCAACAAAAGCGTAATAGTGCAGTTCGAACGTCTGCTTGACGATTATTTCGACAGCAAGGCTCCTTCCGAAAACGGATTGCCTACAGTGAGATATTTTGCCGAAAAAGTCTTCCTGTCGCCAAACTACTTCGGCGACATGATAAGCAAACAGACCGGGAAAACAGCATCGGAATATATACATGGCAAGGTGGTGGACAAGGCAAAGGAAAAACTGCTGTCCACACAAATGACAATGACAGAAATAGCCTACGAACTGGGATTCCAATATCCGCAACACTTAAGCCGACTGTTCAAAAAAGAAGTTGGTTGCACACCAAACGAATACAGAATGCAAAGGTTATGAGTTTTTTTATTACTTTTGGACACAATTTCGAACAATATTAACAATATAATAACATAATCAATCATGAAAACAGAACAAGAAAAGCCTACGGGACTGCCAGAGAACGCGTTCCGTCCGCTTAAACCAGGCGAAAAATATGAGCCACTCATGTCGCCTTCAAAGAATTATCCGGAAGTAAACCTGTGGTCAGTGACATGGGGTATAGTAATGGCTGTGATTTTCTCTGCCGCAGCAGCTTATCTGGGACTTAAAGTAGGTCAGGTATTCGAAGCTGCAATCCCTATTGCCATAATAGCAGTGGGTGTGTCAAGCGCCACAAAACGTAAAAACGCACTGGGTGAAAATGTAATGATACAGTCTATTGGAGCATGCTCTGGAGTAATTGTAGCTGGTGCCATATTCACTCTTCCGGCACTTTATATCCTTCAGGAGAAATATCCGGAAATGACAGTCAACTTCATGCAGATGTTCATCAGCTCACTCCTTGGCGGTGTATTGGGTATACTATTCCTCATTCCTTTCCGTAAATATTTCGTAAAAGACAAGCATGGCGAATATCCTTTCCCTGAAGCAACAGCCAGCACACAGGTTTTGGTTTCGGGCGAAAAAGGTGGCGACCAGGCAAAACCGCTTCTTATGGCAGGGCTTATCGGAGGTCTATACGACTTCATAGTAGGAACATTCGGATGGTGGAACGAGAATTTCACAAGCCGTATATGCAGTGCCGGAGAAATGGTGGCTGAGAAATTCAAGCTGGTATTCAAAATCAATACCGGTGCAGCAGTGTTAGGTTTGGGATATATTGTAGGTCTGAAATATGCAGCTATAATATGTGCCGGTTCTCTGGTGGTATGGTTCGTAATCGTACCAGGATTCGCTCTCGTTTTCGGCGACCAGGTTCTCAACACATGGAACCCGAACATCACTATGGCCGTTAAGGATATGTCGCCTGAAATGATATTCAGCGAGTATGCCAAAAGTATAGGTATCGGCGGTATCGCTATGGCAGGTATCATAGGTATAGTTCGTTCTTGGAGTATAATCAAAGGGGCAGTAAGTCTTGCAGCAAAGGAAATGGGAGGCAAGAAAGCCGAAGGTAACGTGGAACGTACTCAGAAAGATATACCTATGAAGATTATAGCATTCGGTTCTATCTTCACATTGCTCCTTGTACTGCTGTTTTTCTATTTCGATGTAATGCAGGGCAATGTGCTTCACACGGTAGTGGCACTTCTGCTTGTGGCAGGTATAGCATTTCTTTTCACAACTGTAGCTGCCAATGCAATAGCTATAGTAGGTACAAACCCTGTTTCGGGTATGACGCTTATGACTCTAATCCTCGCATCTGTAATAATGGTGGCTGTAGGTCTGAACGGAGCTACAGGTATGGTTGCTGCATTGGTTATGGGTGGTGTGGTATGTACAGCACTGTCGATGGCCGGCGGTTTCATCACCGACCTCAAGATAGGTTACTGGCTCGGCAGCACTCCTAAGAAACAGGAGACATGGAAGTTCCTAGGAACTTTGGTTTCGGCTGCTACAGTAGGCGGTGTAATTATGGTATTGAATGATTCATACGGATTTACTAGCGGACAGCTTGCTGCACCACAGGCTAACGCTATGGCTGCCGTCATCGACCCTCTGATGAACGGTGTAGGCGCTCCTTGGGCACTTTACGGAGCAGGTGCTGTCCTGGCAATAGTTCTTACATACTTCAAGGTTCCAGCATTGGCTTTCGCACTGGGTATGTTCATTCCTTTGGAACTTAACCTTCCTCTTCTGGTAGGCGGTGCTATAAACTGGTACGTGACAACAAGAAGCAAAGACGAATCTGTAAACCAGGAACGCGGCGAGAAAGGAACATTGCTTGCTTCAGGTTTCATAGCAGGAGGTGCATTGATGGGTGTAGTAAGCGCAGTAATGAGATATTGCGATATCAACCTTATCAATGAATCATGGCTGGCAAATCCTATGAGCCAGGTTGTAGCAATCATTGCATACGCACTCCTTATTATATATCTGGTTAAAGCCAGCATGTCAATCAAAAAATAAACGGTTATGATAAAGAATTTGCTGATTATGAGTTTAATGATGTTGTCATCTGTGTTATGTGCACAAAAACCTATCGAAATCAAGCTTTGGCCAGACGGTGCACCAAACGATAATGGTATAAAGGAACAAAAGGAAAACGGACCTGTATATGTAGCAGAACCGACTCTTTACGTATATCCGGCCGAAAATCCTAACGGAATGGCTATCATTGCATGCCCAGGAGGAGGATACTACCACCTTGCCACTGCACACGAAGGTCACGATATGGCTGCATGGTTCAACAGTATGGGTATCACCTATTCCGTTCTTATATACCGCATGCCTAACGGCAACAACGAAGTTCCCCTAAGCGACGCGCACCAATCTATCAGAATAATGCGAGAAAAAGCACAGGAATGGAATTTCACAAAGCTTGGAATCATGGGCTCTTCAGCAGGAGGACATCTTGCCAGTACAGCTGCCACTCATTTCGACGAGACGACAAGACCTGACTTCCAGATACTATTCTATCCTGTCATTACTATGGATAAAAGATATACGCACATGGGGTCGAGAAACAACCTTTTAGGAAATAATCCTGACGAAAAACTTGTAGAAAAGTACTGCAATGAAAAGCAAGTTACACCACAGACTCCACCAGCATTCATCATGCACAGCAGCGATGACAAGACAGTGCCTGTAGAAAACAGTATCAACTACTACATGTCGCTCGTGAAGAACGGAGTATCCGCCTCACTTCATACGTATCCTATAGGTGGACACGGATGGGGTTTCCGCGACAGCTTCATTTATAAAAGACAATGGACAGGCGAATTGGAGAAATGGTTAAGGGAGATAAACAAATAATATACAGAAAAATCGCCCAACTATTTGTAAAACAAAAGAAAAGCAGTATCTTTGCAGCCGCTATTACGAGATAATAGCATAATTCAAATCATTAACATTAAAAATTTAACGTTTAAAAAATGGCAACTAAAATCAGATTGCAGAGAAACGGACGCAAAGGTTATGCGTTCTATTCAATTGTTATTGCAGACGCAAGAGCACCACGTGATGGTAGATTTACTGAGAAAATTGGTACTTACAACCCTAACACCAATCCTGCCACAGTAGATTTGAATTTTGAACGTGCATTGCACTGGGTACTTGTAGGTGCACAGCCTACTGACACAGTTCGCAACATCCTTTCAAAAGAAGGTGTTTACATGAAGAAACACTTGCTTGGCGGTGTTGCTAAAGGTGCATTCGACGAAGCTCAGGCTGAAGCTAAGTTCAACGCTTGGAAAGAAAACAAGCAGAACGGTCTTGCTGCTTTGAAAGCAAAACAGGAAGAAGCTAAGAAAGCTGAAGCAAAAGCACGTCTTGAAGCTGAAAAGAAAGTAAACGAAGAAATCGCTAAGAAAGTAGCTGAAAAGAAAGCTGCTGAAGCTGCTGCAAAAGCTGAAGCTGAAGCTGCTACAGAAGAACCAGCTGCTGAAGCTACTGAAGCTCCTGCAGAAGCTTAATTCTTCTACTTTTTTAAAGAAATTGCAAAGAGGGTGTGTCAAAATGCATACCCTCTTTTTTTATGACAAAGCCCCGACTT
>artificially_reared_1__coassemble_392_pt1 | contig 12588 bp, 6 predicted proteins | sample artificially_reared_1__metabat2_low_PE_002 | metagenome-assembled genome bin artificially_reared_1 | reverse complement strand
AGCATATTTCCTGCACCACGGATATCAAGATCCTGCATGGCAATATGAATACCGCTACCCAAATCGCTGAAGTTCTCAATAGCCTGCAGACGGCGGCGCGCCTCTGGTGTGAGCGAACTCAAAGGAGGTGCAAGCAGATAGCAGAAGGCTTTCTTGTTTCCGCGTCCCACACGTCCGCGCATCTGATGCAGGTCGCTCAGACCGAAATTCTGTGCCTGGTTTATTATTATAGTATTGGCATTAGGAATGTCTATTCCGCTTTCGATTATGGTTGTTGCCAGAAGTACATCATAATCGTAATTAACGAAATCGAAAATTATTTTTTCCAGTTCCTCTGGCTGCATCTGACCGTGACCTATACATACACGGCAATCCGGTATGTTTCTTTCTATCAGAGCCTTCAACTCAACAAGGTTCTGTATACGATTGTTCACAAAGAACACCTGACCATTACGGCTCATCTCGAAGTTTATTGCCTCCGTTATTATCTCCTCGTTAAAAGTATGTACTTCGGTCTGTATAGGATATCTGTTTGGCGGTGGTGTCTGTATTACGGAAAGGTCTCGCGCCCCCATAAGCGAGAACTGAAGTGTTCGCGGAATAGGTGTAGCCGTCATAGTGAGCGTATCTACATTAACCTTTATTTGACGGAGTTTTTCTTTCACACTTACACCGAACTTCTGTTCCTCGTCTATTATGAGTAGACCCAAGTCCTTGAATTTTACATTCTTGCCTATTATCTTATGAGTACCTATAAGAATATTTACCTGACCATCGGCAAGTTCCTTCAATATCCTGCTTGTATCCTTGGCGGTACGTGCACGGCTCAGATATTCCACCTTGCATGGCAATCCTTCAAGTCGTTTCTTGAAAGTCTGGAAGTGCTGGTATGCAAGAACTGTTGTAGGAACAAGTACCGCCACCTGCTTATTGTCGGCCACAGCCTTAAAAGCTGCCCTTACGGCAACTTCCGTCTTTCCGAAACCTACGTCGCCACATACCAGTCTGTCCATAGGACGGTCGCTCTCCATGTCGGCTTTCACTTCCTGAGTGGCTTTCGACTGGTCAGGAGTATCTTCATAAATGAACGAAGCCTCCAGTTCATGCTGTAGGAAACTGTCCGGACTATACTTGAACCCCTTTTCCTGCTTGCGCTGCGAATAAAGTTTTATAAGGTCGCGTGCAATGTCCTTTATCTTGGTCTTGGTGCGTTCCTTTATCTTCTCCCACGCGCCTGTTCCCAATTTGCTTATTCTAGGCGGTTCGCCTTCCTTACCTTTATACTTTGATATTTTATGCAGCGAGTGGATTGACACGAACACTACATCATCATTCTGATAAACGAGCTTTATAACCTCCTGAGTGGTATTCCCGTTAGGTATGCGAACCAATCCGGCAAAACGACCTATACCGTGGTCTATATGTACCACATAATCGCCAGGTTCAAACTGATTGAGCTCTTTAAGTGAAAGTGCAACTTTTCCGCTTCGTGCCTTGTCGCTACGAAGATTGTATTTGTGAAAGCGGTCGAATATCTGATGGTCTGTGAATATACACATTCGCACTGTATGGTCTACGAAACCTTCGTGCAAGGTACGGTCCACCGGCTCGAATTCTATATTGTCTCCCCTCTCCTTGAATATATCTCTCAGTCGGTCGGTCTGTTTAGAGCTGTCGGAACATATATATATCTTATATCCACGCTGTATAAAATCATTAAGCGAAGACGATACCATATCGAAATTCTTATGGAATATTGGCTGTACAGAGGTTTCGAAAGTAAGTTTGGCCTGTGGTGTTCCTACAGGTTTGGCACCGAAATCCACTCTTCTGAAATCAAGTGCCTTGTCTGTAAAATCTGTTCCCTGTATAATGGTCCTCTGAATATCAGGCAATTCCACATTTCCATCCTCGGCAGCTACTATCGCCTGGGATGAAAGTACATCATCGTGAATGCTCTGTATTCTCTCTCTCACCCACAAAAGGTCTTTCACACAAAGCAGAGTCTGCGATGGAAGGAAGTCAAGGAATGTTACGGAATCGCCGCTCACACCTATCAGCTCCGGAACTATATTGACTGCAGTCTTCTTCTCCTTCGACAGCTGCGATTCCACTTCAAAAGTTCGTATACTGTCTATCTCATCGCCAAAGAAATCTATACGGTAAGGATACTCGGATGCAAATGAAAATACGTCAAGAATACTTCCTCGTGTAGCAAACTGCCCTGGCTCGTAGACATAGTCCACATGATTGAATCCCAACGATACCAATTGTGCGGCTATAGCGTCAGTCTCTACATTCTGACCTACTTTAAGCGACACAGTGTTGTCCGTCAGAAGTTTCTTCGATACCACTTTCTCTGCAAGCGCCTCAGGATATGTAACCACTGCCACATTATCCCTCTTTTCCAGACGGCTCAACACCTCGGTACGCAGAATCTCATTGGCAGCATCTTTCTGTCCGTACTTGATGGCACGCCTGAAGGATGAAGGAAAAAACAGAATATCCGCATCACCATTGGCCTGAACCATATCGTGATAGAAATATCCAGCCTCCTCGCTGTCATTGAGCACAAATACATATGTTGATGGATTTTCCTTGATAAATGCAGAAAAGAACAATGATACACACGACGCATGTACACCGCCCAGATAAATAGTCTTAACACTGCCATCCCTGAGAACTGATGCCATAACCTTACTGTTAGGATGAGCAGCATATACGTTTTGTAATTCTGAAATAGTCATCGTTATCAAAATAAATCGTGCAAATTTACGAAAATCTTATTATTTTTGCACTTATAGTTTTTAATGATTTGAATGATATGTATAACGAAATAAAAAAACTGCTTCATAACCATAGTATGAATGAAGCTCTGGAAAAACTTACAGTGTTTGCATCTTCAACTGATAATTGGCAGATAAGATCAGAAATAGAAAACCTGAAGACTACATACAGATACATGATTCAATATGCAGCTGAGGGAGTGAACGACCCTGAAAGAAAAGACATGTACAACAAGCTGTACAGAGATGCTTTGATATTGAATGATAAAACTAAAATACAGCACATGTTGGAGAATGAAGATTCATATGTATCCCGTAAATACAGATACGACAGAAACAATTCATTTCCAAAATACTCTGAAACATGCATGAATCTGGAAACAATACAAAAGGATATTTATTCAGCTGAAACATATGAAGAGCCCTATCGGACAGAATTAAAGCAAACACAGATAAAAAGGAGAAAATTTATTCTGGAAAGATTGTTTGACCAGACATGGATACCTTTGGCTTGGAACAATGAAGATTACAACGGTGCTTTGTCAATAGTAGAATCGAATCTTATTTCGGATAATATAAAGGCTTTGTTGGCATCGGCCATTTGTTTGAGTTCAATCTATTCACTTGATCCGTACAAATTACGCCTGCTTCTCTTCATGTATATGAATTGTAAAAATCCTGTCGTATCACAGCGCGCACTGGTAAGTATAATGATAAGTATATATATCCAGAATGAATCGATAAAATATTCTTATCCTGATCTATTCCACGAAATAGAACTTATTAAGGAAAATCCTAATTTCTTCGATGACGTCTACACAATCATCATACAAGTGATTTTATCTCTCAATACAGAAAATATTGAAAAGAAAATGAGAGATGAAATCATCCCTTCGATAATGAAATCATCTGAGATTATGGAGCCTATAGATGACATTTCCGAAATCAGTTTCGATGATTTGATAGAAAAGAATCCACAATGGAGAGAAAGTATTGAGAAGATAAATGACCAGATAAAAGAACTGGACATGTTGCGTCAAGAAGGTGCCGACACTAATATGACAACATTCTCGCAACTGAAAAAATATCCTTTCTTCTACGAGCCATCACACTGGTTCTGCATATTCAGCGAGGAGATATCGGAAGTATTTGATATGGCAATAAACCAGAATTATGATTTCAATCCGTTCATAGAAAATCTGAAAAAGACAACGGACTTGTGTGATTCCGATAAATTTTCACTATTATTTACTTTTAATTCCATGCCAAACTTGCCTATTGATGCTATGAACTCAGGTCTTTCAATGCAAAACAAAATTAATGAGGAAACAGCAGGCACAAACAGCGAAAAGAATAGCCGCCATATAGAAAGCAGACATTTCATTCAAGATTTATATCGTTTCTGCAAATTATGGGGGTACAAGAACGACAAAATAGATATATTCTCAGAAGGTATAGCACTGTGGGAAAATGTATGGATTCGCAATGTTGTAAAAGAAAACGGCAAATTAAAACAACTGGCAGACTATCTGTTTGCTAAAGAATATACCCAGGATGCAATGTTTTCATATATGGATATACTTGATGATAACCCTACTGACTACGAAGCCTTCCAGAAAATAGGATATGCCAATATTCTGGAAAAAAATTATGCCAGTGCCATAAAATCACTCAGTACTGCCAACATACTTAACCCGGGTAATATATGGACTCTGAAAAACCTGGCACAATGCTATAAAAAGACAGGACGATATGATTTGGCCTTGGAATATCTTAAGGAAGCTGAAAATATAAATCCTGACGATATCAGTATTTGCCACCTCATTGGACAAATGCTGATAAGTGACGGTATTTACGACGAAGCCATAAGATATATGTTCAAAGTAGAATATATGACTAAAGGCAGGACATCGGCACAACGAGCCATTGCATGGTGTTATTTCATGACAGGAAGGAATGATGAAGCAATCAATATGTACAACAAGATCTTACAGAAAAAAGATGCCAAGGCTGAAGACTGGATGAACATGGGACACGTATATATAGTAAACAATGATATTAAAAACGCTGTTTCATACTATAAGAAAGCTAATGAAATGCTTGACAAAAAATCTTCATTCTACGAAATATTTTCGTCTGATATAGATATGCTTCAGAAAAAAGGAGTGGAGAAAGAAATCATATTCATGATTCCTGATATGGTAGCACTATAAAAAATTATAATGGAAAAATATACAGCTTATGAGCACTGTTCCAGCAAATTAGGCTTTGTTCATAAGCTGTATATTTTTCATGTTACGTAAATGATTCATTGTAATTCACAATTATCATATCAATCTATTACAATATTAAAAATCGAGTAAATATTAAAACAATAATTACCCCAATTATTAAATCGTTCCGTAAGCCTTTAAGTAAACTTATAATAGAATGTTCTTAGAATTTATTTCTAGACTTCAGATGAACTATACCATTATCTATAGCTTTAACTACCAGTTCCACAACATTTCTTACTTGGAATTTAGAGAACAAGCTCTTTCGGTGCGATTCAACTGTATTTACTGATACATGTAATGATTCTGCTATTTCTTTAGTCTGCAAACCTGCTGATATGGCCTTAAGTACATCCAATTCTCTTTTTGTAAGTAACGACAGATAATCATTTGTATCACCATTCAGTCTTAGCATTTTTTTTATGCTGTTAAATTCATCACAAAAAAATTTCTCTCCGTTCAAAACACTTTTCAATGCAGATCTTATCTCTTCAGTATTAGCAGATTTTAACGTTATTCCATCTGCACCCATCCTAATCATTTTTTTCACAATCCATGTTTCTTCATGCATCGTGTTTATGATAATACGTGTTTCAGGCGACATATGCCTAATAATCTCCATTAGTTCAAAGCCACTAACATCCGGCAACTCTATATCAAGAATTATCACTTGAAAAAACTTACTCTTCATCGCCCTAATAGCTTCTACCCCAGAAGATGATAAACATACCTCTCCAATCTCGGGCATTCCTTCTACGACAAATTTAATGCCTTGAAGAATCAAAGCATGATCATCCACAAGAAGTACAGCGGGTTTCTTGTATTCCATTCCATTTCTATCTATAATCATAACTATAGAAACCAATATACAGAAAAAATAATCGTATAAATAGTTTAACAATACAAAGGAACACAAATCTGCAGAAACAAATTTCACCGAATTCCGTGATTTTTACCCTTTTGCAATGTTTCCTGACAGATTAACAGTTATACGTAGCACGACTTCGCTCCCTTTTGATATAAAATATTTCCCTCCTATTGTCTTAAGTCTGTCATCTATAGTACGCATACCTATACCTTCTCCATTTTTATCATCTTTCCACACTCCATTATGTTTCACTGTAAATTCAAGCATTTCTTTTTCCAAAATCATACCTATAAAGATTGAAGAATTATTGCTATATTTTAAGAAATTACTTATAATTTCCTGTACTATACGATACATTTCATAACCCACTTTATGAGAAACATGGTTCCAACCTCTATCAGAATGTGATTTATATTCAATATGTATTCCTGTTTGACGTTCTGTTTTTACAAAATAACTACATAACATTTCGTCCAAATCGGTAAATTGAAAACTTGGAGGCATTAGTTCGTGCGATATGGATCTTACTCCCAATCTGATATCTTCAAGCATACTGACTACTCTATCTCTTTCTTCTTCAGAAACATCATTACTTTTAATTTGCATAATAACACCAAGCAAATCACTACATACACCATCATGCAAGTCTTTCGCCAAACGTTTACGTTCATTTTCCAGCCCATCAATATACCTTTTAGCAGAAAGCAGTTCTGCTTCTTTTCGCTGAATCTTACGTTTATGCTGTAATATCAATACAATAATACACAATACAACAATAACAACTCCCATGTAAATACCTATACGTAAATTTGCAGCCTTCTGTCTGGCATGTTCATTTTCCAGTCTTGAAATTTCCAATTCTTTAGCATTTAAATTCAACTTGGCATTCAGTTCGGACATTTCTGTATTTACGCGAGTTTTCATCAACGAATCACCATACGCATACGCCTCCTGAATTCTTTTAAAAGCATTTTCGTAATCACCCAAAGCTTCATAATTATGTGCCAATAACCGATTGTAAGCATCATACGAGATTTGTGCCAACATTTGCGGATTGCCTAAAAGAATATCAAGGCTTTTTCTATGTTCACCCATCCAGTTGTATAGACTTGCACGAACTCCCAACATTTCAAGTGCAGTAGGACTACCAGCAGGAATCGCATCAATATATTTCTCATATTTGGTAAGGTATATTCTTGCAGAATCCTTCTTTCCCCATAATTGATATGTACTAAGCAACGGACTGAAAGAACTCATTGCCAACAATGTAAAGTTCTTTTTAAGAGCATCTTCTACATTTTTCTTAAGAATTTCAGAAGATTCAGCAAACTTACCTACTCTGGCATAGGCTGATGCCAACAATATTCTGGCGTACATATACATATTAATATCTTCAACCTCAGCAGCATATTTCGCAGCAGTCTCTGCATTCGATAGTGCCTCGCTATATCTCTCTCTTGCAAAATACATAGCTCCGATATTGTAATAAATTGATGAAAGGGTACTTTTGTCATCGGAAATCTTACCTAAATCAGTAGCTTTATTATAATAAAACAATGTAGAATCAGTCATACTCAATTTTCGATATGATACACCTGCCGACATAGAAACAGTCGCTTCAAAATTATAATCACGTGGCTCTATCAGTGAGGCATACTTTAATAACTCAAGATATAAAGACTTAGCTTTATCAAAATTCCCTTCTGAATAGTAATAAGTGGCCTTTGAATTAAGAAGCCTCAAATATATCCAACTTCTGTAATCCGGTTTATCATACAATTCCAACCCCTTATCCGTGTAAAATATTAGCGAATCTGTATTTGCAGACTCATATTCTTCGCTTAACATTAAATATATTTCAGCCAAACGTTCTTCTGATAAATTCTTAGTGCCTTTTAATAACAACACTTGCTTCAAGCTATCAATCCCCAAATTGCTTCCAACAGCATAAGAAATACATATAAGCTCACAAAAGAACAGAACTAACACATTTTTTATCATATATGTAATATTATGAATTTATATAATAATAAAAACAATAATATTGAAACCTAACTATAAAAAAACAATAGTTGAGATTCTAATATATGTCAATAATGACATATAAAATACTTTTATGACATCATTACATGACATTATTACAATAATAACAGAATCTTTTGATTTACATCAATAAAACCCTACAAAAAGTAAAAAACATGTCGTAAAACATATTTTATAACAAAAAAGGCCCTATCTTTGCAGTGTAATTAAAGGACGAAAGGTCCTAAACTTGACTGAAACTAGACACATAAATAATTTTAAGGTTAATAGGTAAATGATTAAGGTAAAATTCGAAGGCCGGCCGTGAGGCTCGCCCTAGAGAAAAAAAGTTTTAATAACTTAAAAAAGAAAGGATAACATTATGAAAAAGGTAAAAAGTATTTTTAACAAGATTGTCAATGCAGACCCAATGATTTGGGGTTATGTAATGTTGAATGAAAACATGACAAACAGAAAGTAAAAACTTTCGGGTCATAACGACCCTTTCAATTGAGACAACGGCCGTGAGGCTTGAATATAATAAAAGCGCCTGTAAAATTTGCAGACGCTTTTTTCGTTTTCTAGAATTGTAAATTACAATATAGCCCCGACTAACTTTATTTACTTGCTCCAGAACAGAAGCTCGACTAAGTTAATCTTAAATTAATTTACTATATTCGCATCCGAAAACATAAAAAAGAAACTGCACCACAAATGACTACATCAGGCATAGATACGAGCAATCAGGAATTCCAGAACGCACTGAAACTGATACAATACACACATCAGTCAGTATTCCTCACAGGAAAAGCCGGAACCGGTAAATCAACATTCCTAAAATATATCTGCCAGACCACAAAAAAGAAATACGTAGTCCTGGCACCCACAGGTATTGCAGCCATCAATGCCGGAGGGAGCACCATGCACAGTTTCTTCAAACTGCCTTTTCATCCACTTCTTCCGGACGACCCAAAGTTCAAAGGCAGCCGTCTGCATGACTCACTAAAATACACTTCAAATCATCGCAAGCTTCTTAAAAGCCTTGAACTCATCATCATAGACGAGATATCTATGGTACGTGCCGACATTATAGACTTCATAGACAAAGTTCTGAGAGTATATTCCGGAAATATGCGCGAACCTTTCGGTGGAAAACAGCTTTTGCTGGTAGGAGATGTATACCAGTTAGAACCGGTTGTAAAAAGCGATGAAAAGGAAATACTCAGCAAATTTTATCCAAACCCATATTTCTTTTCGGCCAATGTATTCCGCCAGATGGAACTGGTTTCGATAGAACTCACCAAAGTATACCGCCAGACAGACAAAGCATTTGTCGGAATCCTTGACCACATACGCACCAACACAGCCCGGGCAGCCGACCTACAACTCCTTAACACACGTTTCAACGCCCCAATATCGGAAGGAGAGAACGATATGTATATCACACTTGCCACCAGACGTGACAGTGTGGATTACATAAACGAGAGAAAACTCAGCGAATTAGACACTCCTACTGTAGTTCTGAAAGGCGAGATAAAGGGTGAATTTCCGGAAAGCAGCCTTCCAACAAACATAGAACTTACAGTTAAGAAAGGTGCACAGATTATATTCATCAAAAACGATTTGGAAAAACGATGGGTAAACGGAACACTGGGAACCATAACAGGATTTGCTGCCGACGGCAGCATAAGCATTACTACTGAAGAAGGAAGAGAATTTTATGTAGAACAGGAAAGTTGGAGTAATATAAGATATAACTATAACGAACAGGAAAAGAAAATAGAAGAAGAGGAACTGGGCACATTCAAGCAATTCCCCATCAAGCTGGCATGGGCAATAACAGTCCACAAGAGCCAGGGACTTACATTCAGTCGCGTAGTAATAGACTTCACCGGAGGGGTTTTTGCAGGTGGACAGACATATGTAGCACTGAGCCGCTGCACATCGCTCGAGGGCATACAGTTGAAAAAAGAGATTACACGCTCGGACATATTCGTAAAACCCGAGATAACAGAATTCTCGCAGAAGTTCAATGACTCAATGTCTATAGACCGTGCAATGAAAAAAGCCCAGGCCGACATAGAATACGAAAAATCAGTAAAAGCATTTGATAAAGGTCATTTTGCCGAATTCCTGGAAAGTTTCTTTAAAGCCATACACAGCCGTTACGACATAGAGAAACCTCTCATACAGCGTTTTATAAGAAAAAAGCTTGGAATAATAAACAAACTGAAGGAAGAAAACAAATCACTTAAAGAACAACTCCGACAGCAGAAGGAGAATCTCAAAAAATATGCCCACGAGTATTATCTTATGGGTAATGAATGTATTACCAAAGCCAAAGACCCGAGAGCTGCACACGCCAATTTTGACAAAGCTATAGAATTATATCCGGAGTTCGTAGATGCATGGGTAAGAAAAGGTGTAACCTATTTTGATGAAGATAATATAGAAGATGCCGAAAGATGCCTTAACCATGCCCTTAAAATACAACCCAATAATTTCAAAGCCATTTATAACCGCGGAAAGCTACGTCTTTTCACCGGAAAGACAGAAGAAGCATTATCAGATCTTGACAGAGCCACAAGCATAAAACCTGAGCACGCAGGTGCACATCAATTCTTTGGAGAAGCGCTGGAGGCGTCAGGTATGGAATATGAGGCAGAGATTCAATATCGTTTAGCAAAAGAACTTAAGAAAAGAAACAATCAATAAAAATCATATCCCATTTCATTTAATCCCAATATAACTTGTTTCAGCTTTCACTTAAGTAATATCAAAATTTATGATATAAAAAATCATCCGACCTGATAAAATATCAAGCCGGATGACACATAAGATATTGTATATGAAAGATGAAAATGATTAGAATCTGCATCCCACGGTAAACAGAACCTGATGACGATTGTGGTCTACCAAAGCCGAATTGTTTCTGTCTATAACCGTTACACCGTCATTGGCAAACTTATAGTCATCGAACATGTAGAAATCGGACTTGTAGAAGTCATACTTATATGCCACATCAGCATATACCACCCTACCACTATATCCCAGTCCCAAAGTAATTGTATTGCGGGCCTTGATATTGTGATATTCCGGATCGGTACGTGTCTCATCAAACCATATATACTTGTCCTGCATTGTATCCACGTTAGGCACATATCGCACGGAACCTTCCTTGAATGCCGAAGTTACATAGTTATATCCGGCACGGAAACTGAATGATGGAGTAAGCATAGCCTCCATACCTAGTTTCAAAGTATGTACCCCTTTAAGATATTTGTCTGTAGCGACATTAGAACTTGATAATTCATATCCATTATAATCCCTATAGTTGATATATGAATAGTCAGAATACTCGTACTCAGCCCCAACTGCAAGAACGCCACTAAATGTGGTTCCCATGTTCACATTAAATTTCCATGGGGTACGCATACGATAGTCCCACACATAATCCGGATTCAGATAATCTGTAAGATTTTCCGTATATGGCTGTTCCATAGCCAATACATCTGTATTCAGTGTAGAAGTATATCTATCTGTCAGCATATACCACACAGGAGTATGTATGGCAAAACCTACTCTGAACGGGGAATATTCAAACGGACGAGCTATAAAACCAAACTTGAGGTCATAACCTGTTCCTGTAGTACTAAACCAGTTGTTCAAAGTAAAGTTTCCGTTATCAGCTCCATTATCATCTAATAAAGTCTCAGAGTATGAAGAATAGCGGTTATAATTTACATCATAAACTCCAAGTGTCACACCAAAATAGTATCGGTCCTGAACATTGAACGACATATTGAAATCGTACTGGTTTATACCGCCTTCTTCACGACTGTAATACTCACCCATATCGCCATTCCAACCCAGCATATAGAAACCCTGTTCGTCTGTTCCGCCGTCAACTAGTCCTGTCCTTGCCCCCATCGATCCTAAGAAAGGTGTGCCATAAAAACTTGACGATGTGTATGGATTATCAGCATCAAGAACCATATCATAGCTTTCCTGAGTGCCATATCCTGCTCCAATCATCATATCTGTCATCTGCCAACTCAATGAAGAACCGTTCAACGCTCCTTTGGTAGTGAACTGTCTGTTGAAGTTTGCAGCCTTATGATAATTAAATCCAAAATTCAAATATCTCAGGTTAGTTTTATTTCCTATCTTGTTTGAATATACAAATCCTATCTGGTCGAATGATGCTTTAGTACGACTGTCGCTCACCTTTGTTCCATTAAACGAACTGTTAGTCATATTCTTGTTAAAGCCGAACGATGTCGATACGTTGTGACTTCGGAAGAGAGCTATACCTGCCGGATTTGTTCCAATGACAGAAATGTCGGCTCCCAAGGCTCCCATAGCACCTCCCATACCTACGAAACGTGCTGTTCCGTTCAGTTCTGTTCCGGCTATACGGGCTGCATCATATTGTGTCTGTGCCATCAATGCCGATGCCGACATTGTCAACATTGCTAAAACATTTATTTTTTTCATTGTGTGTCGTTTTTTTAGAAGAACAATTCATTACTATCTGCGTCGGGTACTTCCACCGCTTGAACGCGATACGGAACCACCTGATGATCTGCTGTAACTGCTACTGCTCCTGCTGAAGCTGCTACCAGACGTACTTGTGTTA
>artificially_reared_1__coassemble_391_pt1 | contig 12622 bp, 10 predicted proteins | sample artificially_reared_1__metabat2_low_PE_002 | metagenome-assembled genome bin artificially_reared_1 | reverse complement strand
GGCGTAAGCCAGCAGATTTACAGTCTGCCCCATTTGGCCACTCTGGTATTTGCCCTAAAGTAGAGCCTCTTGTCGGATTCGAACCAACGACCCCGAGATTACAAATCACGTGCTCTGGCCAACTGAGCTAAAGAGGCTTATTCAAAAACTTTGCAACCGCAAAGCGGTAGTTTGCGGCTGCAAAGTTAGATATAATTTTTAAATCACAAAATAAATAATCCTATTTTTTTATTTAATTTGCTGTTTTTCTTTAGTTTTCTGCAATTGTTTCGAGAGAGCGTCCATACATGTATCTATAGCCTCTTCGAAAGTATCACAAACTTTTTCTGCGTAAAACTCAGAATTCAGAGCCAGGATTCTCACACCAGCTTCCTTATTCATTGCTGTTTCCGGTTTTACTACCTTTAAAGACACCTCAACTTTCTTTATATCGTCGCAAAACTTCTCGAGCTTCTCTGCTTTCTTCTGTATAAAAGCTTCTAATTTTTCTGATGCATCGAAATGAATTGATTGAATTCTAACTTCCATAAAAACCTCCTTTTCTTTACGCCCTTGGATGGGCATGTTTATAAACTTTCTTTAATTCCTCGAAAGTTGTATGCGTATAGATTTCAGTAGTTGTTACACTCTCATGCCCCAAAAGTTCCTTAACACTCTCAAGCTCCGCATCATTGTTAAGCATCGCGGTAGCAAACGAGTGCCTCAAAACATGAGGACTCTTTTTCTTCAACGCCACAACCCTCGAAAGGTTTTGTTTCACTACTTTATAGACGAGCATTTGATAAAGCCTCCTCCCATCATTCCTGACAAAAAAAGCCTCACAATTACCGTCAACTGCAATTTTTCTGATTTCCAAATATGCCAATATAGCAGACTTCAATTCATTTCCAAATGGAACAAATCTCTGTTTATTACGCTTTCCGGTCACTTTCAGTGTGTCATTTATCAAATCCACATCAGAATCCTTCAACGAAATAAGCTCGGACAGTCGTATTCCCGTCTCATAAAACATAACTAAAATCAGCTTATTCCTAACACCTTCAAAATCATCGGTAAAGAAATCACCATCCAAAAGCCTGTCCATATCATCCTCCCTAACGAAAACCGGCAAAGGTTTTTTACGTTTCGGGCCATTTACCACAGACATCGGATCTTTAGTTACAATGCCTTTTTTCAACAGAAACTTATAAAAGGTTCTCAGCACACTAAGTTTTCTATTAACTGTAGTCTCAGTCCGCCCATTTTCCATAAGTTCGACCATCCACCCACGGACCACGTCCGAGTCGGCATACTGCAAATCAAAACCACTCTCCAATCCTTTCAGATACTCTTCAAACTCACGCAAATCTATTCCGTACGAAACAATCGTCCTTTCAGAATAATTACGCTCATACCGAAGATAGCGTAGAAAAGATTCAATCATGGCTAAAACATTGCATTATTAATTCAGCAACGAATATAAGAAAAGAATTCAATAATTCAAAAAAAATTCCGCGAAATTATTAATCTTCTACCTGATGTAATTTCTGAACGTAAATAGCACGTTCCATTTTCAATCTTTTCAAAACAGACGGTTTGTCAAACTGCTGTCTGCTTCTAAGTTCTTTTACAACACCTGTTTTTTCAAATTTTCTCTTAAATTTTTTCAGCGCTTTTTCAATGTTTTCGCCTTCTTTTACTGGAACTACGATCATGTTTTTAAAAAATTAATTATGTTGTTGTTAAATATTTTTCTGCAGTAAAAATTGCGGTGCAAAATTACACATACTTTCTTAATATACAAAACTTTCCACGTATTTTTTACACAAAACACATAATAAACATTATCTTTGTGAACCTATAATTAACACAGTTTACATACATACAAAACATACAGACTATGAAGATTTCCATAACAGAAAGGCTTTCACTCTTAAGAAGATTTATGCAAGAAAACGGGATAGCCGCATACATAACATTCAGCACCGACCCACATGCCGGCGAATACGTACCCGCACATTGGGAATCACGCAAATGGGTAACCGGATTTACCGGCTCTGCCGGAACAGCCGTAGTAACATTCAACGATGGCGGTCTATGGACAGACTCTCGTTATTTTCTGCAGGCAGAAGAGCAACTCAAAGGCAGCGGACTAAAATTATTCAAAGAACGACTTCCGGAAACACCGTCAATTTGCGAATGGCTTGGCAGCAATATTCCGGAAGAAAGCAAGATTGGTTTCGACGGATATACTACTCCCATAAGCATTGTAGCCGACATGAGATCCCAATTATCAAAATATGGACTTGAACTTGTAATGACCGACGATCCGTATAAATATATATGGTCAGACCGTCCGGCAATAGCTGACGACAAACCTTTCATATTAGAAGAGAGATTTACCGGACAGGGAACAAAATCAAAGATTGAACAAATAAGGAACGAAGTATCAGCCGAAAGCAATGATGCCATTATCATATCGTCGCTTGATGATATTGCATGGACTTTAAATATGCGCGGTAAAGATATTCACTGCAATCCTTTATTCATATCATACTTAGTGATATTCAAAGAATCGGCAACGATTTATATCAACAGCAATAAACTGTCCGAAGAGGTCATAGAATATTTGCATTCGCACAATATATCAATAAAAGAATACGAAGATATTGAATCCAATTTAAAATCTTTTGCTGATTATAATATATTGATGCCACCTAGTATAAACTATGCATTGTTTGAAGCTGCATCTGATAAAAACAATATTAAAATAGTAGAATCGCCTGTAACCAGACTTAAATCGGTAAAGAATTCTACAGAGATTGCCGGTTTCAGAGAAGCCATGAAACGAGACGGTATAGCAATGGTAAGATTTCTGATATGGTTAAAGAAGTCCGTACATGAAGAGGACATAACCGAATTCAGCCTGGACAAAAAACTATACGAATATCGCTCTGCGATGAAACACTTCAGCGGAATAAGCTTCGACACCATTGCCGGATATCAGGAGCATGGAGCTATAGTACATTATGAAGCAACCGAAGAATCTGCCTTACACTTGAAGCCTGAAGGTTTACTGCTTCTTGACAGCGGAGCGCAATATCTGGATGGAACGACAGACATTACAAGGACCATTCCTTTAGGGGTAACTTCCGAGAAACAGAAAAAAGATTATACACTGGTTCTTAAAGGACTTATACAACTAGCCATGGCAGAATTCCCGGACGGAACGTGCGGAACACAACTCGACGTACTGGCAAGAATAGCAATGTGGCGTTGCGGCATAAATTACGGTCACGGAACAGGACATGGTGTGGGACACTTTCTGAACGTTCATGAGGGGCCTCATCAAATAAGGATGAACCACATTCCGGCAATACTAAAACCTGGAATGACTATAACTAATGAACCTGGAATATACAGAAGCGGCGAATACGGTATAAGGACGGAAAATACGATGCTTATTGTTCCGTCAAGGGAAACGGAATTCGGAAAGTTCTATAAATTCGAGCAATTGACATTATGTCCTATTGACAAAGAACCTATAATCACAGAAATGCTATCTGATGAAGAAATTTCATGGTTGAACGGATATCACCAGAAAGTTTACGACACACTTTCACCCGAACTAAACCAGGAAGAAAAACTATGGTTGAAGGACATGACATTGCCTATCAACAAGAAATAAAAAAACGTCAAGGCGTTTCAACTAAAATGACAGGACATTTTGTTTGAAACGCCTTGACGTTTTTTTCTACATTTACTTCCCCAACATATCCATAACCGATAAAGTGTATTGAGCACCAATCGGGAGTTCGCCGGCGTATCCGCTAATTTCAACCTTAGTACGGGAATAAGACACAACAGACGATACAGAAATGACATACGAACGATGAATACGAATAAAATCCCTGTCGGGCAAGAGGTCTGTTATAGTCTTTAAATTTGTACGTGTAAGAATGTGACCTCCGGATTTACGAAAAATCTTCACATAATTTCCCAATGCTTCGATATATAATATATCCGACAAGGGGATATTGACATTATTATATTCCTGCTTCACCACCAGACATTCAGAAGATTTATTATGTTTCGATTCAATCCGGCGTAGCGCTTTCTCTACAGCTATCTCGAAACGTTCATATGAAAAAGGTTTGTGCAGAAAATCCACAGCATCAAGATTGAATCCTTCAAGTGCATACTGAGCATAGGCTGTAGTAAAAATAAAACAACACTTTTCAGGCAAAGTATAGGCTATCTCCAAACCATTTATGCTGTTCATCTGGATATCAAGAAAAACCAAATCAGGTTCACTCCGACGTATTTCCTCCAGTCCTATTTTAGGTTCACTGAAGGTCTTCAGTTCCAGTCCTCCTTTTCTACGACAGAACTGTTCTATTATCAACAGCGCCATAGGCTCATCGTCTATTGCTATACAATTCAAATTCTTAAGCATGACTATATTGGAATTAAGCTTCTGATAAATATTATTTGATGTGAACTACGAGTCTGACTCTATAAATTCCGGACGACTCTCCATTCTCCAGTACGTATCTGCCGGGATATAGCAGTTCAAGACGTTTTCTACAATTGGATATACCTATCCCCGATTTATTATTTTCAGGTCTTCGCATAACAGCATTCTCTGTCTCTAGAGACAAGTGTTCTTCATTTATGTTTATCCTTATATTTATGCTACAGTCTGTATCAGACGATGTTCCATATTTAAAAGCATTTTCCACAAATGTTATCAGTATCATAGGTGGTATAAGAATATTTGGCGAAGAAGCATCTATGCTTAACGAAACCTTGGTATGGTGATTCAAACGCAGCTTCTGAAGGTCGACATACTGGCTTATATAATCAAGTTCATTTGCAGCAGGAATCAATTCCGATTCATTTTGCGAATACATATATCTTAATATCCCTGAAAATTTAACGAAAGCCGACTCGGTTTTATCCGAACCGGACAATACAAGTGCATATAATGTATTCAACGTGTTGAAAAGGAAATGCGGATTTATCTGTGCTTTATACAGTGACAGTTCGGCCTTGTTTTTTTCAGCCTCTATTTCCTGGCGTGATATAATCTGACGAAACAATTCAAAAGTCAGTTCTATAGCTAAAGAAAAGCCTGTAACCACAAGAAAGAAGAACCATATAGTCTGTCGGCGGAGATTCATTTTTGCTGCCATTTGCCGAATATCATCCGTAATGTGTTCGGCAGGAATAGGGAAATGAGTGAGCAATTCTGTTACAGAGGTCAGTATAAACATCAGTATAAATATACTCAGATATTTCTTTTTCATGAACAGTTTGGGGATACAAGCCAAACGATATATAAAATACAATATATAAACATAAGCCACCAGGGTAATAAGAAATGCCGTATTGTTTGCTATCCAACGGTCAACAGGCAACAGCATTATGGCAAGAGGAATAATTACCAGACAAAATAGCAAGTCTATATATAATGTGATACGATTCTTTTTCATAACTGTCTATTTTTCATTACTGCAAAGATACTATATTTTACAAATCACGGACAACCCATGAACCCGTATTCGTCACCACAAATATACCGTTCGTCACCACACCTTATATATTACGCGTCATTCTATGTAAGTTTGCATTAACGTGATAAGTGCATACAATAAAATAATATAAACGATAAAAATATGAAAAATAGAATTTACCTCATGCTATGCCTTTTTCCACTTTTAAGTTCATGTGGAGAGAACAAGCAGGAAATGCCAGGCGAAAAGTACAAGACACTGACAGTTGCTACAACAAATCAGACATTACAGTCGGAATACCCGGCAACGTTACGAGGACGTCAGTCTGTTGAAGTACGCCCACAAGTCAGTGGAACAATCACAAAAATATGTATTAACGAAGGAGATGCTGTTAAACGTGGACAGGTATTGTTCATTATCGATCAGGTTCCATATAAAGCTGCTCTGGAAACAGCTTTGGCCAACGTAAAAAGTGCTGAAGCTAAACTTCAGACAGCAAAACTTACAGCAGACAGCAAAGAGGAGCTATACAAAGAGAATGTAGTTTCGGACTTTGACAGACAGACAGCACGTAATCAACTGCTTGAAGCAGAAGCTGCTCTGGCACAGGCCAAAGCAGAAGAAACCAATGCTCGCAATAATCTGTCGTACACAGAGGTTAAAAGTCCTGTAGACGGCGTTGCAAGCATGATACCATACAGAGTGGGAGCACTAGTCAGCAGCAGTATAGTAGAACCACTGGTCACAGTATCGGACGACGAAGAAATATTCGCTTATTTCTCTATGGCAGAGAATCAGATGCTGGATATGATACAGGAATATGGTTCGCTTGAAGAGGCATGTCAGAAACTACCTGAAGTAAATCTTAAGATGAGTAATGGGAAAATATATAATGCCTCCGGAAAAATTGATGCAATAAGTGGAACTGTTGACCAGGGAACTGGTGCAGTAGCTTTACGTGCTGTATTCCCTAATGATGGTCACTTGCTTAGGAATGGTGGAAGTGGTACAATTTCTGTGCCAACAGAATATAAAAACTGTATAACCATCCCTCAGAGTGCAACTTATGAACTGCAAAATAAAGTATTCACATGGAAGGTCGTAGACGGGAAAACTAAATCTACTCCAATCACCGTATATAAGTATAATGACGGGAAAACATATATTGTATTGTCAGGACTTACTCCTGGCGATGTAATAATAGCAGAGGGTGCAGGACTTATGCGCGAAGGAACAGCCGTCAATACGGATACAACCACAACAACCACAAAATAAAAGACTGACATATGAAGATAAGAACATTTATTGACCGACCTATACTTGCAGGAGTTATCTCGGTGTTAATCCTTATTCTGGGATTTATCAGTTTGTCACAGCTTCCTATTGAGCAGTTTCCTGAAATAGCACCTCCTACAGTCAGTGTTTCTGCCAACTATACAGGAGCTAACGCCGAGACAGTACAGAAAAGTGTCGTCGTACCACTTGAAGAGGCATTGAACGGTGTTGAAAACATGATGTACATGACTTCTACATCTTCCAACAACGGTTCTGCCAAAATCACAGTATATTTTCGCCAGGGAACAGACCCGGATATGGCAACCGTAAACGTTCAGAACCGTATAGCTACAGCCGAAGGACTTCTGCCTGCCGAAGTAACCAAGAGTGGTATCACCGTGCGCAAGCGCCAGACAAGTAACATCAAGCAGCTGGCAGTATACAGTCCGGACGATTCGTTTGACGAGGCTTTCCTGACAAACTACATGAAAATAAACATCGAGCCTCGCCTATCGCGTATTGCGGGAGTTGGTGAAGTAAACGTATTCGGTTATGAATACTCTATGCGTATATGGCTTGACCCGAACAAAATGCAGAAGTATTCTCTTATTCCATCGGATATAACTACTGTACTCGACGAACAGAATGTGGAAGCTGCAACAGGTACATTGGGAGCTGAAGCAGAGAACACCTTCCAGTATGTACTCAAGTACAGAGGACGATACGAGAATGAAGTTGACTATGAGAACATGGTTATAAAGTCTTTGCCAAACGGTGAGATTTTAAGGCTGAAGGACGTGGCTACAGTGGAATTGGGTACACGTGCCTATGACTATATAGGAGAAGTGAACGGACATCCCGGATGTAATATAATGATAGCCCAGACATCAGGATCAAATGCAAATGAAATTATTGAGGAAATAGACCGCACCATAGCCGAAATATCAAAAACACTGCCTAAAGGTATAAAGATTGTCGATTTGATGAGTACCAAGGATTTCCTTGACGCATCTATAAAGAGTGTAATCAAGACTCTGATAGAGGCTATCATACTTGTGGTATTGGTAGTGTATGTATTCTTGCAGAGTTTGCGTTCTACATTTATTCCGGCTCTTTCCATCATAGTTTCTCTTGTAGGAACTTTTGCCTTTATGTCTATAGCCGGATTTAGTTTGAACATGCTTACACTGTTTGCTTTGGTGCTCGTTATCGGAACAGTGGTAGACGATGCCATAGTGGTGGTAGAAGCTGTCCAAGCCAAGTTCGACGAAGGATATAAGTCTTCATATCTTGCCACAATTGATGCTATGAACGGCATCACGTCTGCTTTGGTCACTACTACATTTGTATTCATGGCTGTGTTTATTCCTGTAAGTTTCATAGGTGGAACTACCGGTACTTTCTATACCCAGTTTGGTCTGACCATGGCAGCAGCAGTTGCTATATCATTACTTAATGCTCTTACACTCAGCCCTGCACTGTGTGCACTCATTATGACCCCTCATCAAACGGGAGAAAATGGTGAGAAACTTAGCTTCTCATCACGTTTTCACATTGCATTCGATACAGCTTTCCATCGCCTTGTAACAAAGTATAAGGTAGGTGTGGTATTCATGCTTAAGCGCAAATGGCTTGCTGGAGCATTTCTGGTATTGGCATGCGGAGGTTTCGCCTTTCTTATGATGACTACAAAGACTGGTCTGGTTCCTAATGAGGATATGGGTACAGTGTTTATAGATGTACGTACATCACCGGGAAACAGTGTTCAGGAAACACGTAAGGTGATGGTGCAGGTAGACAGTTGTCTTAAAACTATACCTCAAATAGAACTTTATTCCAATACCACAGGAAACTCAATGTTAAGTGGACAGGGAGCATGTAACGGTATGTTTACCATACGTCTGAAAGACTGGAGCGAAAGACCTGACAAGGAAGATGCAATAGATGCTGTGATGCAGGAAATAAGCCGTAAAACAGCATTCATATCCAGTGCTGACATCATGCCTTTCACACGTCCTATGATTCCAGGATATGGCGTAAACAGTGGTTTTGAAGTCTATGTACAAGACCAGAAAGGTGGAACAACAGAAGACTTGTTGAAATATACAAGACAGTTTCTGGACGAGTTGAACAAACGTCCGGAAATAGGTAGAGCAACTACATCGTTCGACACAAAGTTCCCACAATATCTGGTAGAGGTAGATGCTGCAAGATGTAAACGAAATGGAATCTCTCCGTCAGATGTTCTCAGTACACTTGCCGGATACATAGGAGGTAACTATGCATCAAATATGAACAGATTCTCTAAACTTTATCGTGTAATGGTGCAGGCACCGCCTCAATTCAGACTTGACACAGAATCTTTGAACAGTATCTTTGTGCGTAATGATTCTGGAGAAATGAGCCCTATAAGTCAGTATCTGAAGTTGACACGAGTATATGGTTCCGAAGTATTGACACGTTTCAATCTGTTCTCAGCCATTCAGGTTAATGGTGCTGCTGCACCTGGATACAGTTCGGGACAGGCAATCAAGGCTGTTCAGGAAGTTGCCGCACAAACCCTACCTACTGGATATGGATTTGAGTTTGGAGGTATGTCGCGTGAAGAATCCAACACAGGAAATACTACAACACTGGTATTCGTAATTTGTGTGGTATTCATTTATCTTATACTTTGTGCATTGTACGAAAGTTTGTTTGTTCCTCTTGCCGTCATTCTTTCAGTTCCGTTTGGACTGGCTGGCAGCTTCCTATTTGCAAAGATGTTTGGTCTGGAAAACAATATATACTTGCAGACAGGTTTGATTATGCTTATTGGTCTTCTTTCGAAAACAGCGATATTGCTTACCGAATATGCATCCGAACGCCGCCGTCATGGTATGACCATAATGCAGGCTGCCGTTTCTGCTGCCCAGGTACGTTTACGTCCTATTCTGATGACTTCGCTTACAATGATCTTCGGTATGCTTCCGCTTATGTTTGCAAGCGGTGTAGGAGCCAATGGAAATATATCAATTGGAGTAGGAACCGTAGGAGGTATGCTTATAGGAACAATAGCATTGCTATTTATAGTACCACCATTATTTATGGTATTCCAATATCTGCAAGAGAAGTTTATGCCTGAACGACAGTTACCAAACATCGAGAAGAAATAAAAAAACAAAGAATAATGTGTATGATAAGAAATATAATAATTGCTGCAGCTGTTTCCATTACGATGAGCGGATGCCATATATATCGCGCATATGAGCGACCGGATGTTACATCAGTGGTTGACAGTATTTACCGCCAACCGATAGCGGTCAATGATACTGTTTCATTGGCTTCGTTATCTTGGGAACAACTTTTTACAGACCCGCATCTGCAAGAGTTAATAAGATACGGACTTGACAATAATACGGATTTAAGTGTAGCCAGACTGAAAGTGAAAGAAGCAGAAGCGCTCCTTATGACTTCAAGGCTGTCATACTTGCCTTCAATAACATTGTCGCCTGAGGGTACAATAACAAGTGTTGGCGGTGGAGAGGCCTCAAAAAAATATGATATTGCGGCTTCAGCAGATTGGGAGATAGACCTCTTCGGCAAATTGCTCAATGCCAAACGTGGTGCACAGGCTGCCTTAGAACAAAGTGATGCTTATCGGCAGGCTGTACAAACCCAATTGGTAGCTACTATAGCCAACAGTTATTACACCTTGCTTGTTCTTGACGAACAATTGAAGATAACGCAGGAAACAGCAGAGACATGGACCGAGAGCTTGCGTACGATGAAAGCTTTAAAACGTGCAGGACAGGCAACAGAGATGGCTGTTGCACAGACGGAAGCAGGCAAACTGTCTGTAGATGCTTCGGTTATATCTATTGAAAGGCAAATAACAGAAATGGAGAATTCACTTTCTGCATTATTGGGCAAAACACCACAAAGTATATCACGCGGAAAACTAAGCGAACAGACATTCCCAGACTCACTATCTACCGGAGTTCCATTAGAATTATTAAGCCGCCGTCCGGATATTCGCCAAAGTGAAGCACAACTGGCTGTAGCTTATTATGCAACAAATTCAGCACGTTCTGCTTTTTACCCTAGTATAACTTTGGGAGGATCAGCCGGATGGACAAACGCAGCAGGAGCAATAATTACCAATCCCGGGGAATGGCTATTATCGGCAGTAGGTTCATTAGTGCAACCTATATTCAATAAAGGTAAAAATATAGCCAACCTTAAGATTGCAAAAGCACAACAGGAAGAGGCTTTATTGACTTTCAGACAAAGCCTGCTTGATGCCGGAACAGAAGTAAACGATGCTTTAATACAATGGCAAAGCGCAAAAAAAAGAGTAGAACTAAACAAGCAACAAGCCAAATCGCTAAAATCTGCTTTAAGAAGTTCAGAACTGCTAATGAAACATAGTTCACAAAACTACCTTGAAGTCATAACAGCAAGACAATCCCTCCTACAAGCCGAACTGAATATTGTAACAGATAATTTCGACGAAATACAAGGTATAATAAATCTCTATCATGCTCTGGGAGGAGGATACTGATTATAACAATAAAAGCCGGATTAAATCCGGCTTTTATTGTTATAATCATACATACTCATCACCAAATTTCATTTCTACATCATTGACAAACTTACGTATAGAATTTTGATTCTCTTTTTTACATATCAGCAACACGTTATCATGTTCTGCTATTAAATACCCTTCCAACCCTTCGGCCACAACCAATTTACCTTCAGGCATCAGAATTATATTCTCCTTACATTCATATAATAAAGAATTGCTGTTTAATATCACATTCTTATTGACATCTTTAGGCGATGCGTCATACAAAGCCTGCCATGTTCCTACATCGGCCCATCCGAAATCACACATCTGCACATAAACATTATCAGCCTTTTCCATTATACTATAATCTATAGATATATTAGGGCAAGCCGAAAAGTCTGGAGCATTGCATTCCAATCTTGGACATACCTCTGTCATATTTTCATGAAAAGCATTCATTATAGTTGTAACATGCCAGATGAATATTCCGGAATTCCAATAGAATTCATTATCCTGTACAAACACTTTTGCAAATTCCAGTGCAGGTTTCTCTATAAAAGTCTTCACTTTACAAAAATCACCTACCCTTTCCTCTTCCTCTATCTGTATGTATCCATATCCTGTTTCAGGTCTGGTAGGCTTTATTCCCACATTAATCAGTTTTCCTGAAGTAGAAGCAAAATCCAGGCCTTTCAGAATTGACTCCCGGAATTTATCTATATTAAGTATAATCTGATCCGATGGCATCACCACTATTGTAGCTTCATGATTAATTCTTTGTATCAGATACGATGCATAGGCCAATGACGGAGCAGTATTCCTTCTATCGTCCTCTATTATAATCTGCTGTTCATCTATCTCAGGAAGAATATTCTTCACTATTTCCTTATAATCTATATATGTAGTAATATAGATATTATTTGAAGGAACAAGCCCTTTGCACCTATCAAAAGTAATACGCAACAAAGTTTCACCAGTGCCGAAAAAGTCGAGAAACTGTTTTGGCAACTGTTTTCTGCTATAAGGCCAGAAGCGTCTGCCCATTCCACCTGCCATAATCACGCAGTAGTAGTTATTGTTCATGGTAATATAGTTTGTGTTATTTATACTATGCTAATATACGGTTTTTTTTATAATTCCGGACTTTAATAGTTTCTAAATAGTGTTAGACATAAAAAATATTGCATTTTTTTGATGAAATGTATTGCAGATATGAAAATTATGTTTACCTTTGCAACGCAAAACAAAAACAAGCCCAGATGGCGGAATCGGTAGACGCGCTGGTCTCAAACACCAGTGGAGT
>artificially_reared_1__coassemble_389_pt1 | contig 12640 bp, 10 predicted proteins | sample artificially_reared_1__metabat2_low_PE_002 | metagenome-assembled genome bin artificially_reared_1 | reverse complement strand
TTGCATCGTGTCACCCTAAAATGGGTGACACAAAATTACAAAATATTGTTTATCAGCGAATTATAATATTGAGTTTTTTTGAGTGACGAAGTCAGGAAAAAACAGCTCCGGCATATTGGAATTTGTTTCCTTATGCCGGAGCTGTTTTTATGCTTACGGATTTATTGGTCAGGATTGTCTACTTTTCCTTTATACTCTTCAGGTAACGCACTCTCTATTACCTTATACGATTCTTCCATAAGTTCCTTGATATTTTCAGGACCTTTACATTTCGGGAATATAGGTTTGTGCATAGTGAGTTTCATAGGATGCCATGACAGCAGTTTTCCGGTACGCGGAAGTATATTGAACGAGCCGTCTATAGTCAGCGGAACTACAGGTAGCTGAAGTTCGTCTGCCAGCTGGAATGCTCCTTTTCTGAAGATTCCCATGTGTCCTGTAAATGTTCTTGCACCTTCTGGGAAAACCACCAGCGAAGTTCCGTCCTTCAGTACGTGGAAAGCCTGTTCTATGGTTTCATGAATTTTTCTCGGACCCGATTTGTCAACAAAGATAAATCCAGCTGATTCGCATGCCTTTCCTACGAACGGAATTTTTCTCAAGCTTTTTTTCATCATCCACTTGAAGTTTCTTCCCAGGAAACCGTAAATCAGGAAGATGTCGAACGAACCCTGATGATTTGCTACAAATACGTATGACTGCTTCTGGTCAATATTCTCATGGCCCTTTACTTTTATTGGAAGCAGAAGTGAGTAGCATGTTATTTGCGACCAGATTTTTCCGGGATAGTATCCCCAAAAATGTCCGTTTCCCAAATGACATCCAATCATTGTTATCAGTGCCGTAAGAATTGTTGTTACAAGGAAAATCGGCAAACCAATACAAATCTGATAGATAATGTAGAATAATTTCATATTTATGAGTTTTAGGTTTTTTAGTTCTTGAGTTTCTATTTTCTTAAACTTTTGGTTTCTTTAGGGTAATGATTGTTATTTCAGGCCATGCTCCCAGACGCATAGGGAACAGCACGTGTCCCAACCCTATATTTACGTATAGTCCCCTTTCTCCATCCATATACATGCCATTGTGTTCAGGATAAATGAACGATGACACAGACAGACCGAAAAATGTAATCTGCATGTCGTGTGTATGTCCTGACAGTGTTAGTTCTATATCCGATTCCGGCAGAACCTCTCTACGCCAGTGGGTAGGGTCGTGGCTCATCAGTATCTGGAACATGCCTTCTGTGCCTGCTGAGGCTTCTTTCAGTCGTGCGTAATCAGGAAAAGGCGGGCGTCCGCTGTTTTCTACTCCTATCACTGCTATAGAATCATTCCCTCTTCTGATTATAGTATGACTGTTGTTCAGCATTTTCCATCCCATTCTGTCTTCGCGTGCTATTAGGGAATCTATATTTGCAATCCTGTCGGCTTCTGAATCCCATTTGACGTATGTCCCGTAGTCGTGGTTTCCCAATACAGAGTAAACACCATCCTTCGCTTTCAATTCAGAGAAGATATTCATAAATTCGGTAAGTTCGTCGGAGCGGCTGTTTACCAGATCGCCGGTGAACAATGCCAGATCAGCATTCTGCCTGTTGCATATATCTATAGCTCTTTTCAAGGCTTCCGGATTTCCTTTCCAACTTCCGGAATGTATGTCCGAGAGTTGCAGAATCCTGTAGCCGTTGAATTTTTCAGGCAGGTTAGCCGACGTAAATGTCACCTCTCTTACCTTGAAATTCTCTTTGCCTTTTATTGCCCCGAAAAGTATGTATCCCAGCATAGCCAGGGCAGGCAGAGCCGATATGGTTGCATGAGGAACTTTCAGTCCTGTAACTTTGTTTATACCCCTCAGTAAAAGACTGAATATTACAAATGTCAGTTTGGGGATACAGAAACATAAAGTTACTATAAGGTATATGCCGAAATAGTCGTGCATACTGTCGTGTAAGGCTATGAAGAGAACCAGCAGTATCAGCAAACCTATAGTGGGCCACCATAGAAGTCTTCTGTAAAGCTTGCTGTTTTTATACCTTATATATATACGGTATATATACCAGTCTGGCAACAACAGCATCAGCAGAAAAAATATTGCAACTCTAAGTAAGATCATTAAGAATTAAGAATTAAAAATTAATAGCTAACAGCTGACAACTAAAAACTAACAACTGATTATCCAATATTCGCCCTCAGATACTTTCTCATTTCATCGGTTGTCTTGCCACGTCTTTCGGCATAGTCGGCAAGCTGGGCTTGGTCTATTTTCCCAACACTGAAGTATCTTGACTGAGGATGCGCGAACATCAGTCCGCTTACCGAAGCATGAGGATGCATCATACCGTTTTCTGTCAGGGTTATTCCTATACGCTTCATATCCAACAAATCATTGAGCAGAAAGTTCACCGAAATATCTGGAAGCGACGGGTAGCCTACAGCAGGCCGTATTCCACAATATTTTTCGTCAAGCAATTCCTTTATGCTCAGATTTTCGTCTGGAGCATACCCCCAGACAGATTTTCTGATTGTTTCATGAATCTTTTCTGCTGCCGCTTCAGCCAGTCTTTCAGCCAAAGTCTTGCAGAGCATAAGCTTATAGTCATCGCCTTCGAATTCCTTCTCCATTTCCGGATCAATGGTAGTTGCAAAACAGCCTACTGTATCTGTAATACCCGATTCAACAGGTCTTACAAAATCACTCAGACACAGAAACGGGTCAGAGTCCTTAACTCTCGATTGTTGTCTTAACAGTGGAAATCTGCTTCCTTCCATTATGAGATTGTCACCGTCGGAGTTGGCTTCCATCAGGCGGTACATGGCATAAACCTTAAAACGTCCGTCCAGACTGTTGAGCATTCTCTGTGCCTCCTTGTGCAGTTGCATTGCCTCTGAAGCTTTTGGCCTTTCCTCTTCCTTGAAAGATATAAGCCACATTGCACGGCAACCGTCACATCCATGAATATCGGCTATAGACGAATATTTGGGTTGAAATCCCCATGCGTGGAAAAAGTAAATCCAGTTTATGTAATCAGCCAGTTCGTGTATGTCGTATTCTTTTACGGTAATGTCTGTACGCATTTCTTGAATGAAAAATTAAGAATTAAGAGTTAAAAGCTGTTTTCAAAAATCATCTTTCAAATACCAGTGCCTGACCTCTATGGGCAGTATTTACGGTATCATTTTCGTAAACCACAGTTCCGTTTACCAGGGTTTTCTCAACTTTGGCATGGAAGTTTCTTCCCTCCATCGGACTCCATCCGCAACGGCTCTTTATGCAGTCGGCAGTGACAGTCCATTCGTGGTCAGGATTCAGTATCACCAAGTCAGCCTTATATCCTTCGCGGATAAATCCTCTGTCCTTAATCTGATAGAGTTCGGCAGGAGCATGACACATTTTCTGTACAAGCTGTTCCACTGATAACACACCTTCTTTGACAAGCTCATAGATACTCACCAATGAGAATTGCAGACTAGGCATACCTGATACGGCCTTAAGTGCACCACCCTGTTTTTCAGAAAGCAGGTGAGGGGCATGGTCAGTACCTATCACGTCAATCAGGTTACTGTTCAATGCCTTTCTCAGTGCGTCACGGTCGGCACGTGTCTTGATGCTAGGATTACATTTTATGCGCCCGCCAAGAGTTTTGTAGTCCTCATCGCAGAACATAAGGTGAGATACGCAAGCCTCCGAAGTTATTTTCTTTTCCTTCAGAGGTTTGTCTTCGAACAGTTCCAGTTCTTTGGCGGTACTTACATGCAGGATATGAAGACGTGCACCTGTTTCCTTAGCCAGTTTCACAGCAAGTGATGATGAGTTGTAGCAAGCTTCCTCGCTGCGGATTATCGGATGAAGAGAAATATCAGCATCTTCGCCATACTTTTCTTTCACTTCTGCAGTGTTGCGGCTTATCACGGTCTGGTCCTCGCAGTGAGTGGCAATCAACATTCCTGCTTCAGAGAATATTTTCTTCAAAGCTTCCATGCGGTCAACAAGCATATTGCCTGTACTTGCACCCATGAACAGTTTCACACCACACACATGAGTCTTGTCAAGATTCTTAAGCTGGTCGGCATTATTGTTAGTCGCCCCGAAATAGAAAGAATAGTTCACCACACATTTGGTAGTTGCATCGGTAAACTTGTTTTCCAGAGCCTCTATGGTAGTGGTCTGCGGATTGCAGTTAGGCATATCCATGAACGAAGTCACACCGCCAGCAGCTGCAGCAGCTGTTTCTGTCGCCATGTCAGCCTTGTGTGTGAGTCCCGGGTCGCGGAAATGCACATGGTCGTCTATCACTCCCGGTAATAGAAAACAGCCTTTTGCATCAATTGTTTCGTTTATATCACATTCAGGCGCAGCATCGCCTTCTATTATTCTGTATATTGTTTCATCCTCAGTTACAACCGAGCCTTTAAACTGTCTGCCCTCGTTCACGATGACAGCATTCTTTATCCAAATTCTTTTCATCTTTGATGTTAAATTATAATTAGAGTAGACAAGTCGACTAGTAGACAAGTTGACAAGGTCTTGGTTTCGCCTATCGTTGGTTTATCCGATGGAAACCTTGTCAACTTGTAACTGAAACCTTGTTCACTTTATTCTATTTTCTTTTAGGATACTTCTTGAACCAGCTGTCCCATTTCAGTTTCATCACTCCAAACACAGCTTCGCCGAAAATACTGCTGTTCATCTTCGAAGTGCCAAGTTCGCGATTTATGAATATCACCGGTACTTCTATAATCTTGAATCCGCATTTGTAGGCAGTGAACTTCATTTCAATCTGGAATGCGTATCCTTTGAATCGGATTTTATCCAAGTCTATGGTTTCAAGTACTTCACGTCTGTAGCATTTGAATCCGGCAGTTGTATCGTGTACTGGTATTCCAGTTATAATTCTTACATATTTTGATGCAAAGTACGACATAAGTACCCTGCCCATAGGCCAGTTCACCACGTTCACTCCGCTGATATACCTTGAACCTATAGCCACATCTCCACCGTCATCATGACAAGCCTTGTAGAGTCGTGGCAAGTCATTCGGATTGTGGCTGAAGTCGGCATCCATTTCGAATATGTAGTCGTATTTCTTTTCGATAGCCCATTTGAACCCTGTGATATATGCAGTTCCAAGTCCCAGTTTTCCTTTTCTTTCTATCATGAAAAGCCTTTCCGGAAATTCTTTCTGCAGTCTCCTCACTATGTCTGCTGTTCCGTCCGGCGAGTTATCCTCGATAATCAGGATATGGAAAAACTTCTCCAGTCCGAATACGGCACGGATTATATTTTCGATATTTTCCTTCTCATTGTAAGTAGGAATTATGATGACGCTGTCACTGTTTTGCATAAGATAAATTGTATGGTTTATACTAAAAAACAAAGGTATGAAAAAAAAGGGAAAGTTTGATAAACGTATAGTGATAATATTGGATGGAAACATTACATTTGTAGAGCATAAAAAAATATCCACATGAAACACATTGTATATATCATATTTGCATTTGTGGCTTGTTGTATTTCGGTATCATGTACATCTACTCAAAGAGATACAACTGCTGACACCTCACTATGGTTGGAAAAAGCCAAGTTCTACGAATCAAGTGGCGATGCCGGTAATGCCATGATTTGTTATCTTAATGCTATTGACCTGTTCAAGGAAAAGCAGGACACAGTGCTGAAAGTATCTGCCTATAACCGTCTTGGTGATTTTCATTTTAAATACGGAATGTATGAGAAGGCCGTAGAAAACCATCGCGAAGGATATAATATTGCATTGAGGATGAATGATGAAAAGTTGGTATGCGAGGCTGCCGGAAGACTAGGACTTGATTATCTGATGCTAAATCAGAAAGATACGGCACAATATTTCATCGAGAGATGCCGGGTAATAGCTTTTGAAAACCAATTGCAAAATATCTTCAAGGATGATTACGGGCTGTATTCTTTGGGTAATAATGACAGAGATTGGAATTCCATAATCCGTACAGTAAGGGCTGACTCGCTGGGTACAGTAGATGACAGGGAAAAACTAATGTCGCTGGAAGCAGAGTTTAATCATGAAAAGGCTTTGTTGAGAAAAGAGAATGAGAGAAAAACCGGCATGATAAATGTTGCTACGGTAATGTTCCTGTTTGGGGCATTCGGTGCCTTGTCGTTTTTCTTCTATCGTGGCAGGAAAGAGGCAGAAACAAATCTTGACAATGTAATAAAGGAAAGTAATGACAGAAAAGACTTCTATATCTGTCGTGAGAACTATTTGTGCGAACAGGAAAAACAGTTGAAAAGAAGGGAAGAACTGTTGCTGTCCGACACAAATGTAGGAGTTGTTACACTAATAAATAAAATGAAATCCTCACCATCGTATATGCCTGTGAAATCGGCTGACGAGTGGAATAATCTTTTTATGTTTGCCGATTCTTTGTTTCCGGGTTTTTCCGTAAGCCTTGATGCAGTCGGCGAACTGACTGACCGTGACAAGGAAATAAGCTGCCTTGTAAAACTTGGATTTACTACCGGACAGCTTGCCATATTCTATGGAATTTCTCCCGCTTCTATTACCAAGGCAAAATTCAGAATACAAAAGAAGATAGAAGCAAGCCGGGTGTCAGAAACCTGCGGTTCTTAAGCCTGAAATTAAGAAGAAAAATACAAATGTCCGCATCATGTTTTATCTTGTGTGGCTGTAAGTTGTTTAATATCAGATTAATACGTCTTGTTGGCGGACGTGGCGATGTCCATACCATAATTATATTGTGAAAGATACATTACATTAATTTTGCCATAAAAAACAGAGCAAATTATGTGTAAGTATCAACGTGTGAATCTCATTTGCGGTTTTATATCATTTCTGATATCTGCTGTAGTTTATATCCTTACGGTAGAACCGTCAGCCAGTTTTTGGGATTGCCCCGAGTTTATCCTTTCTGCCTCACGGCTTGAAGTTGGTCATCCGCCAGGTGCCCCTTTCTTCATGCTGGCAGGCAATGTGTTTTCGCTATTCGCATCTTCGCCGCAGGATGTGGCGTATTGTATAAACGTTATGAATGCACTTCTCAGTGCAGGTACCATATTCTTCCTTTTTCTTACCATTACATATCTGGCATCGTCCATTGTCTGTAAGGGAAAGTCTAGGAAAGACTTGCCTTCCGCTTCCATAGCCTTGGTAATGCTGTGCGGTTTTACCGGTGCATTGGTCTATGCATTTACTGATACATTCTGGTTCTCTGCAGTAGAAGGCGAAGTCTATTCGTTTTCTTCATTTCTCACTGCACTTACCGTATGGATAATATTGAAATGGGATGAAGAGTCAGCCAGTGTTTCGTCCGACAGATGGATAGTTCTCATGGCATATATCATTGGTCTTTCCATAGGAGTTCATCTTCTTAATCTGTTGTGTATTCCGGCAGTAGGTCTTGTGATATATTATCGCAAATATCCTCATACCGGACATAAAGGACTTGTCGTATCCATATTGTTATGTATGGCTGTTATAGCAGCTGTACTTTACGGAGTTGTTCCCGGAGTGATGAAAATGGCAGGACTCTTTGAATTGTTTTTTGCCAATACCCTCGAAACCGGTTACGATACGGGGATGATGGTCTATGCCATATTGCTTTTTTCGGTGCTTGTGCTGTCTTGCATTTCGTGTGTGACAATGCACAGTAAGCGTATATCACTTATATTGGTATGTCTGTCATTGGTTATGCTTGGACTTACTGTTCATGGCGGAGTATGGATTTCTTTATCTCTTTCGTTACTTCTTTGTGTCGTTATATGGCTGATTGGCAGAACTTTCAGCCATAGCCGACTGTGGCATTTGCTGTATGTCTTCAGTTTCAGTATTTTGATGCTTACCGTAGGCTACAGTTCGTATGCCCTGATATTGATACGTTCGGCTGCAAATACTCCGATGGACCAGCAGTCGCCCGAAGACCCTTTCACACTGCGCGATTATCTTGGACGCGAGCAGTATGGCGATACTCCTTTGCTGTATGGACAGTCGTTCGCATCTGTCAGAGCACTTAAAGAAAAGGATGGCTATCTGATGTATGATTATAAAGTGGCCGACGATGTCTATAGAAGAAAGGACTGGACTACCGATACAGTCAAGACACCTAAAGATGAAAAATATGTCGTTACCGGGCAAAAACTGAAACCGGTATACGAAGATGCTACGTGTATGCTTTTCCCGAGGATGTATAGCGAAGATCATGCCGGACAGTACAAAGCATGGATTCCGGGAGGAATGAAAGGCAGGCAGGTATCGTATTTTGACAAATCGAAGGGGGAGAACGTTTCGGTGATAGTCCCTACATTTATGGACAATCTTAAATATTTTCTGAATTATCAGGTCAACTATATGTATCTGCGGTATTTCCTATGGAATTTTGCAGGTCGTCAGAATGACATCCAGGGGTATGGCGACATGATAAACGGCAACTGGATTACAGGTATCGGTTTTATAGACCGTTATCTGGTGGCAGACAATGAGTTTCTGCCGTCACACCTTAAAGGCAATAAGGGAAGGAATGTATATTATGCATTACCTCTGATAGTAGGACTTCTGGGAATCTGGTGGCAGTGGAAAAGCGGTACTGTAGGCAGAAGACAGTTCAATGTAGTTGCCATACTGTTTTTCATGACAGATCTTGCCATAGTGTTGTATCTCAATCAGATACCTATGCAGCCGCGCGAGAGGGATTATGCCTATGCCGGATCTTTCTATGCCTTCAGCATTTGGATAGGTCTTGGAGCAGCAGCTATATTCACTACACTTGGAAAACTGTTCCGTAAGCATACTTCCTTTCCTGTTTTTGCTGTATCATCGGCCATATGTGCCGGACTGATTTTGCAGGTCTTAAGCCAGACATGGGATGACCACGACAGGAGCAACCGCTATCTTTGCCGCGATATGGGATATAACTATCTTAACACAGTACAGGAAGAAGGCTATCCGGTACTTTTCGTAAATGGCGACAATGAAACTTTCCCTCTTTGGTATGCACAGGAGGTAGAGGGAATACGTACAGATGTACGTGTGTGCAATCTGATGTATCTCACCGGAGGATGGTATGTCGACCAGATGTGCCGTCCGTCGCATACTTCTCCCGGACTGCCGGTGTCTTTCGGAAGAGAGTATTACAGAGATGGTGTGAACGATGTAGTACGTGTAAACCCTGTGGCTGGATATGCTGACGATGGAACACCTGTACGTATCAAGGACAGGGTGGAAGAGTATTATAAGTCACATCCCGGTGAATATCCATTCGGTGAAGACCCTTGGGAATGGAAGAACATAGTGCGCTACTGGCTGACATCCGATGATGAATCCATGAGGTGTATTCCAACCGATGAAATACATTTCAGCATAGATGCTGAGGCAGTGAGACGCTCGGGAATACGTATCCCCGAAGGAGTGGATATTCCGGAAACAATGACTGTAAGCCTGAAAGACAAGCCGTATCTGACGCGTAGCGGTATCATCCTTGCCGACCTTATAAGTAACTGCAATTGGGAACGTCCGCTTTATGTAGCCAAATCAATGCGTATAGGTGAGTATCTTGATTTGGAAGATTATCTGGTTCTTGAAGGAATGGCACAAAGAATAGTGCCGTTCAATGCCCGAAAACTGAAACATACGGTAGATGCAGACAGATGTTATGACAATATTATGAACAAATATTCATACGGAGGACTGTCCGACAATTCAGTATATTTTGATGAAACCAACCGACGTATGGCAATCACCCTTCAGCGTATGATATGCGAGGCTGCCGAGTGGATGCATTCATCGGGCGATAGTGTCCGAAGTTCAGCGTTGGCAGATAAGTGCCTTGAAGAGATTTCAAACGAAGATGTATTGCTTGACGGATATTCGTGTGCAGACCGTCTGGCATTGCTCTCGTCAGATAAAGCTCACGCCAATGTTTATTCGTCTGTCATGAATACCCGTATGGAATATGCACTATGGTATCTTTCATTCGGCGATAGCGATTTCGTTGACTATATGGACGAATTGCTGCGTGCGCTGTATAATATAGATTCTGATGTGGTAGGAGAGGAATACGCCAATGTTTTGAACTTGGCACATGAACGCTTCCTGAGTTTGGGACTTGAAGAATATGCAGATTTTGTAGGAAAACTGAAGCATGGCATAAAGTAGTGGCACAGTATAAAGTATATTGTTATAAATAGTTAATAATATGTTTTCTGTCATCATTTCATCGGCAATTTCTTTTTTATATCAGAAATTCTTGTCATTTTTACCGTGACACGTACGTGTTACACGCGTCACACGTTGGTGTTACAGTCGTTGTACGTTCGTGTCACACGCGTTACACGTACGTGTAACACCAATTTAGTTGAGGCGTTTCAGATATTACGGATATTAATCATTAAAATCAAGATACCATGCCTGTAAAATTCGATTTGTATAAGAATCCTGAGAAAGAAGGAGTTGCTGTTCCCAAACTGCATGCCAAGGTCATTACCAGAGACGTTGTGACTACAAGAAACCTGCGTGATACGATAAACAGTAAATGTACCGTTGCCCCTGCCGATGTGGCAGCCGTACTGACTGCTTTGAGTTCAGAAATGTTTGAAGCACTCAGTGATGGTTATTCTTTGCATCTGGAAGGAATAGGCCATTTCAGTCTCAGTCTGAAATGTGCTCCCGATGTAAATCCCAAACATGTATCCGCGTCGGACATCAGTGTAAAAGGTATCCGCTTTCTTCCCGACAAAGAACTTCTGGAAAAATTCAAGACAGTGGAGTTCGAACGCCTGAAGGATGCTTCACGTCATTCTGAAAACATGGAAATGTCCGAGATAATGGAAAAGATGGATGCATACTTTGCAGAAAATCAGTTTATGCGTCGTCAGGATTTCGAAAGGCTTACAGGCTTCAACAAGTCGAAGGCCCTGAGAACACTGAAACAGCTTGTGGAAGATGGAATTCTGAAGAATGCCGGAACCAAACAGATGCCTATGTATATTAAGAACTAAATAAAAGGACGATTATGAAGAAATTAAATGTATTACTTGCAGCAATAGCTTTTTCGTTAGGCTTTTCATCATGTGAAACCTCAAAGACCCCGGTAGAACATCTGTCTTCACTGGTAGAACAAGTGGAAGACAAGTATGATGAATTTACCGAAGATGACTGGGAAAAGATTGTGTCTGAGTATGAGAAAATAGAAAAAGACCTTTCAAAATATGATTATACAGATGATGAACTGAAGGAGATTGGAAAACTGAAAGGCAGAATTTATGCCAAGATGACCAAGAATGCCGTAAAGGATTTCTCAAAACAGCTTGAAGATTTGGGCAAGCAGATAGAAGGTGGAGTGGAAGGATTTTTCGAGGAGCTTAAGGAGGATTGACAACTTCTGTTTATATTGTGTTCGGCAGTCGTTCAGTGAGAGGTCACTGGGCGGCTGCTGAACTAATTTCCATATTGAATGCACTCAATGGTATCTCATACCCAGCCCACGGCCAGCTGACGAAGAGTTCTTCTGTACGTGTATCTTTCTTGATAGTAACCTCATCGAATACTCTTAAATTCCTCAGGAAAGGATATGCGTCAATTTGGATTGAGTATTCCTTTATTCCGTCGGTTGTTTCAATAGTAAGAGTAAAGAACTTGCGGCTTATTGTTACGTCCTGAATGGCATAGTCATCGTCAAGGTATTCTGTGTTAAGCCTGTCGAGCAGTGTCTCTGTAAATAATTTCAGAGAATCATTGTCATCGAACCTGCGGATAATGTTCCACCAAACCTGCTCGTCCCTTTCGGCAGGTTTCTCTCTAGTAATTCTTTTGAGCCTTGACGGTATGTTCAGGAAATTCTCATTCTCGTCATTCCATGATATAGTTATCTCTTCGTTTTCATCGTCATATCTGTAAGTCCCGTAGTACACCTTGTATTCCTCTGACTCGGAATTGATAAAGTTGCATGCCTGTATTGTGGCATATTCGTCATCATCACTTTCCTTGTTCCAGAATATCAGCGAGAAGTTTTCTTTCGGGATGAAAGTCTCATTGTCTTTCCCGGCTTCGAATGTCTGCCCCATGTACATACCGTGTAACGGTGAACTGGATTCTCGGAAGAATAAAGTCCACAGTCTTACCCTTTCGGAGTATGCCACACCGGTTTCGTACCAGTAACTGAAATCGCCCCATTCAGCGAAAGCTGTTCCAGCCTCAAGAATCTGATTTATATAGTAAGGGTCGGCAAAATATCTCAGAATGTGTATATTATATACCATTAACCCCCATATACATTGCGGAGCTTTTCTGATAATGCTGTCGGAAAGATAAGCCAGTGTTGTAGCGTCTCCTATAGCATTTTCAGGAATTTCTTTTTTAAGTACAGAACAGATGTGCGATGTTTGTTTTTTCAGTAGATTATGAAATTTCTCTGTATTGCCTTCATACGGATTGATTTTATGTAGCCTAATGTATAAGTACATTACAGTACCGAAATATACGTATGGATCATCTCTGTAGAGTTCCTGCAGATGGGGAACAATATACAGGCTGAAATCATCTGAAAAATTCTGGAAGTTCAGTGTAACTAAATCAACCAATATTCTGTCTGCTTGTGAATGATAATCTGGATAAATATCTTCATCTTTTATTATGTCA
>artificially_reared_1__coassemble_382_pt1 | contig 12987 bp, 10 predicted proteins | sample artificially_reared_1__metabat2_low_PE_002 | metagenome-assembled genome bin artificially_reared_1 | reverse complement strand
AAGAAGAGCTAACCGTATAAGAAGAATGAGATTTACCGAAAAGAGGTTCTTTCTTTTTTTGAGCAGATACTGAAATAGCTATTACACACAAGAGCGACAATAAAAAACAAATGCGCTTCATACTTTATCGTCAGTCTTTTAACAATTCATCTATCTTTTTGCACAGAGTCTTGAACTCATCGTCATTGAAAAGCCTTGTCATCATTACAATCTTTCCATCACGGTCTATAAGCACATTTCTGGTTATTCCGGCATTTCTTTCTGCATAAAGTGCAAAAATGTCTGCCCCCGGATCAAGCCCTAAAGGATAAGTTACTTTTGTCTGCTTTGCAAAAGCCTTCACACGTTCCAAAGGTTCATCACGGTCTATACCATAAAGGGCGAACTGTTTGTTATCCTTATGTTTCTGCCATATATCACTCTCGATGAAAGGCATCTCCTTACGGCACACGCCACACCAGCTGGCTGTAAACTGAAGCATAACTACTTTTCCACGTAGTGCTGAAAGTTTTACTTTAGTTCCGTCTGTTAGTGTCATTTCAAAATCAGGAGCCGTATCTCCAACCTTTACTATATATCCTGCTTTATCTGGTACAGGCTTTTGAGACATTACGTTCGTTACACCAAAAAGGCAGATAAACATTGCTGCCAACATAATAATTCTTTTCATACTATTCTGGAATATATAATTTTTGGAGTGTAAAAGTACAAAAAAACATAGGTACATTAAAATGCGGTCAACATTTGTAAACATAAAAAAGATGAACAACAACATCATAAAATCTATGAAATGTCATTGTTCATCTTCTATTATTAAGCAATTACTTTATTACAAAGGCATATTTCCATGTTTCTTAGGAGGATTGCTCTGGCTCTTGTTCTGAGTCATTTCCAATGCCTGAATAAGCTTGTAACGTGTATCTCTTGGGAGAATGATTTCATCGATATATCCCTGCTCAGCAGCACGGTATGGGTTAGAGAATTTTTCCTTGTATTCTTCTACTGCTTTAGCCTTTTCTTCAGGTGTAGCCTTACGATAAAGGATATTTACAGCTCCGTCAGCACCCATAACGGCAATCTCAGCTGTAGGATATGAGAAGTTTACATCCGAACCGATAGGCTTACTATTCATCACGATGTATGCACCACCGTATGCCTTACGTGTGATAACTGTAATCTTAGGCACTGTAGCCTCAGCATATGCATAAACGATTTTTGCACCATGACGGATGATGCCATTGTGTTCCTGGTCGCAACCTGGCAAGAATCCTGGTACGTCAACGAACGAAATAATAGGAATATTGAAACAGTCGCAGAAACGGATGAAACGTGCAGCCTTGTCCGAAGCATCAATATCAAGAACACCAGCAAGATATGCAGGCTGATTTGCAACAATACCTACAGAACGTCCTCCCATACGAGCAAATCCCACTACCATGTTCTTAGCAAAGTGTGGCATTACCTCGTAGAAATACTGATTGTCCACTACAGGCTCGATGATATTCTTGATATCGTATGGCATGTTCGGGTCGTCAGGAATTACAGACATAAGCGATTCGTCTGCTCTGCGTATATCATCAGAACATGGCTGAACAGGAGCATCTTCCATATTATTTGATGGCAGGAAGCTCAACAACTCGCGGATACCCATAAGAGTTTCCTCTTCTGTATCGCAAAGGAAGTGAGTCACACCACTCTTGCTGCTGTGTGTGTATGCACCACCAAGTTCTTCCTTATCAACTTCTTCGTGAGTTACAGTCTTAACCACATCCGGTCCAGTGATGAACATGTGGCTTTTTTCCTTCACCATGAAGATGAAGTCAGTAAGTGCAGGAGAATAGCATGCACCACCGGCACAAGGACCAAGGATAGCAGAAATCTGAGGGATTACACCAGAAGCAATAGTATTCTGATAGAAGATAGAAGCATAACCAGAGATACTTCCTACACCTTCCTGAATACGTGCACCACCAGAGTCATTCAAAGCTATTACAGGAGCACCGTTCTTAAGTGCCAACTGCTGTACCTTGACAATCTTCTGTGCACCTGTCACACTCAGTGTACCGCCATATACAGTAAAATCGTAAGCATATACATAAACCAGACGTCCGTCAATTTTACCATAACCGCACACGATACCGTCGCCAGGAATATGGTTCTTCTCCATACCGAAGTCTGTACAGTGATGTATCACGAACTTGTCTATTTCATTGAATGTTCCTTTGTCAAGCAACATGTCTATACGTTCGCGGGCAGTCATGTGTCCGTTGGCGTGCTGTCTTTCCACGCGTTCTACCCCACCACCTTGAGAAGCTTTTTTGTCAAGCTCCTGAAAATATTTGTATTGTTCTTCTGTTGTCATAATCAATCTTCTTTAATAATGTCCAAAGTCATAACTACCTGATTGGCATTCACCGAGTCACCCTCTTTCACGAGGATATCCTTAACCACACAAGGAGCACTTACCTTATAGTTGCTCTGCATCTTCATGGCTTCGATAACCACTACTATGTCTCCGCTTTCAAGTCTGTCGCCTACAGATACAATCTTACCAGGCATAGGAGAAACGATCTTGTCCTGCTGTTTTTCCTCACCACCCTTGCGAGTACGCAGATACTTGGCCTGTGAGTCTATAATATCAATATTATATGACTGATAATGAGCATTTACTGTATAGCTCTTACCACCTTCCTTACGGATAAGCTCTGTATTATACGATTTACCATTGTGTATAATCGAACAGCTACCATTTTCTGCCATAACTATATCAACGTCATAAGGCACGCCATCAATAGTTAACTGCACTTTATTACCTTCCTTGCTGACCAATGTAACGTCGGCAACTCTGTTTCCTATATGTATTTCCATTTGACTAACTCATTAAATCCTTAATACACCTTTCTGCAATCCAAATTCTTTCCATCTGCTGATAGGACGGTTATCCGAAGATGTACCCTTGTTTTCTTCCAGATTCATCAGATAGTCTATATATGCAGCTATCATGGCTATATTTTCAGTTTCCTCTTCCTTCTTGCCTGCCCATTCCTTAAGCATATCCTGATGCTTAGGTATAAAGAGTGTATTATAATGCCCTTCTACGAAATCAGGAACATTCATTATATGACGCAAGTAACTGATATTTGTCTTCAGACCAGTAATCTTGTATTCATATAATACACGACGCATACGTTCAATAGCAAACTCACGTGTAGTAGCCCATACAATCAGCTTACCAATCATCGGATCGTAATAGATAGGAATTTCATAACTTTCGTATACATAGCTGTCTATACGAACACCGATACCGTTAGGTTCCATCAACTGCTTGATAATACCTGGTGAAGGCATGAAGTTATTGTCAGTATCTTCTGCACAGATACGGCATTCAATAGCATGTCCTCTCTGTTTCAAGTCTTCCTGTTTCAAATGTAAAGGTTCATTGTTAGCTATACGCAACTGTTCCTTTACCAAGTCGACACCAACAACTTCTTCTGTAATAGGATGTTCTACCTGAAGACGTGTATTCATTTCCAGGAAATAGAAGTTACGGTTCTTATCAACAAGGAATTCGATAGTACCAGCACCTTTGTAATTTACAGCCTTTGCAGCCGCCACTGCAGCCTTACCCATCTTTTCACGCAACTCAGGAGTAACGAAAGGAGAAGGAGTCTCTTCTACCACTTTCTGGTTTCTACGCTGTATTGAACACTCTCTTTCAAATAGGTGTATGGCATTTCCATAATTATCACCAAGAATCTGAAATTCGATGTGATGAGGTTCTTCTACGAATTTCTCAAGATATACTGTATCATCACCGAAAGATGACATTGACTCTGAACGAGCAGTATTATAAGCCTCTTCCACCTCAGCTTCGCTATGAATAAGGCGCATACCTTTACCGCCACCACCCATAGAAGCCTTAAGCATTACCGGGTAGCCTATCTCGTTACATATTCTCTTTGCTTCTTCTACATTCTGCAAAGGTTTTTCTGTTCCTGGAACTACAGGCACTCCGGCTGCTATCATGTGTTTTCTTGCTGAAATCTTATCACCCATTGCATCCATAGTTTCAGGATCAGGACCGATAAAGATAATTCCCTCAGCTTTACATCTGCGGGCAAATTCTGAATTTTCAGAAAGAAAACCATATCCGGGATGAATAGCATCTGCACCATGACGCTTGGCTGCCTCAATGATTTTGTCAATGTTCAAATAACTCTCACGAGATGCAGCAGGACCTATAAAACAAGCTTCATCTGCATATAATACGTGGCGGGCCGCTCTATCGGCTTCTGAAAAAACAGCTACTGTTCTGATTCCCATCTCACGACACGAACGCATAACACGCACTGCAATTTCTCCACGATTAGCTATCAATACTTTCTGTATCATGCTCTATTTTTTTGGTTTATAATCTTTTTATCACGTATGCCTGCTATAGCACACTAAATCAAATTCTGTGCAAAAGTATTAAAAGAATTACAAACACATGCTCAATAACATGTTTTTTAAATTTCACGACATGGCTTATTTCATTTTTTTTAACTTCTACAGACATGTTTAATTACAAATGCTACATGGATATAGCAAAACAACAAAAAAATCCGGATGACAATAACATAGTGTATCAGCGGTTGCCATATACAATATACTACTGTTATCCGGACTTATATTTAAGAATACTGATATAATCCTATTTCTTTCGTGAAACTGTATAGATTACTTTTCCTTCCTTATTTATCATGTGCAGGTTAATCTCATTCTTGTCAGCAGATATCAATGAGAATCCTGTATCACTACTGCAGAACTTAGTTCCATCAATAGGTTTTACCTTACGGCTGAGCGAACCTGATGTATTCACTACATAATCTATCTTGCTGTCCGGTTTGCGGATATGCTGGAAGTTATGGATATGTCCGCACAGATACATGTCTACATTTGAATGCTTGCGTAAAATAGAATCAAGCCTTTTCTGCAAGTCAAGTCTTTCAGAATCATCTTTTCCAGTCTCAGCATATATAGGATGGTGTCCCACTACCAGTACCCAGTCTTCCTTTGCCGCAGTCAGGACAGAATCAATCCATGCCAATTGTTTATCCATATCCTGTTTGCAAGCGTCAGGATATTTCTCCGTATCTTCACGATACTTGTCAAGCAGTGGAGCTGTGTCCACCATTACAAAACGTACTGTTACCCCGTCATTCTCCATTGCGAAAGTATAATAACGGCTTGGTACATTCCATCTTGCACTTATTTTACTATAGTCTATAACAGCCTGAGTGTTTCCACGGTATTCGTGATTACCTAGAATTGCATACCATGGAATCATAAGTTCCGGATGGCTGTATATAAGTTCGTAGTTAGTCATCCACAACGGGTCTTTCACACTGCGTACACCTTCAAAATGATGCACATCGCCTGCAGCAATCACACACTCTATGTCAATATTTTCTGCCATATTACCCATCAGTTCGGCTATAGGTTTCTGGTCATAATACCCGTTACGTCCAAGGTCATTGGCAAGATAGAAATTCAATGGCTTTTCCAGAGCTTTCCAGCTTTCTGGTGTTTGTGCAAAAGAAGCTGCAACTACAAACAAAGCCATAAATAATGTAATGATGTTTTTTCTCAATGAAATCATAATTATTATACTTTAATTAGTTGATTTAATTTATTTACGCAAAGCAACGATACAAAGCTGAAAAGATTCTGAATTATAGCTATACAGCAAACAAATCAGAATCTTATTCAGATATTTATACTAACACCTATTTATCAGAAACTGATTTTCACACCAGCATTAGCTCTGACTCCATAGAACTCAGCCTGCATTGTACGTTCTTTTGTACCCTGATAATAGCGTAACGGTTGGTTAAGAAGGTTAGTAGCCTCTGCATATACAGTACATTTCAGTTTCTTGCCGAATGTATAACTTGCATTAACATCCATATAGTTCACAGAATCATAATATCTGTCGAGGTCTGCATGTTCGCCCATCTCATCTATAAAATCCGAAGCATAGTTATAAGACAATCTTACGTTAAAACCTTTCTTTTCGAAATAAAGAGAAGCATTTGCTGTATGCTCAGGAGATCCCGGAAGTCTCAAATCCTTTTCATTTTCACGTCCTTCGAAATTGAAGTTCTTGACATTTGTGTAAGTGTAAGTATAGTTACCATAGAAACCGATGCATTTCAATGCAGGAGCTATGAAACCAAAGTCGCGCTGAAAACCGACTTCGACACCGAGAAGGTCTGCGTCACCGGCATTTACTGATTTCTTTATCTCCTTGAAATCAACACCTGGATATCCGGCAAATTCACCGCTTGTGCGCTGGTCAACTATAAAATCGTCTATTCTTTTATAGAAAATACCTGCGGAAACAAGTCCTATACTTTTAAAATAATAGTCGGCACTCAAATCGAAGTTATAAGATAGAGTTGGAGTCAAATCTGGATTACCTATATAGATTTCTGTTTCTGCAAGATTTATATTTGTACTTGGTACAAGTGCTGAATACTTAGGTATTGCAAGAGTTTCAGTAAACGAAGCACGTACTTTGAAATCATCGTTTACATTAAATTTATAAAGGACACTTGGAAGTATATTTATATAATTGTTCTTACGTTCTCCTGTCGGATCCAAAGTTTCATTTTCATCTGCATCTACGTTCCAGTTGAAACCGCTATAAATAAGGTTAGTAGCTTCCAGACGTGCACCAAGCACCAACTGATGACGTTTTCCGAAATTCTGGTCAAAACGCAAGTAACCTGAAGTCACTCTTTCTGTTGCATCGAAGTTTCCTGACGATTCTTCCAGAACACGTTCTCCCTCCATATCAGAGAAATTCATGTTTCCCAGATATTCTTTTGTTACGAAGTCTGTTGACTGATACTGTGATCCCGGCATATATCCACCTCGTACCTGCGAGCTAAGGTGACTCATATATTCAGTTCCGAATTTTTCTTCGTATGCGTCACAGTAGTCGTAAACAACAATATCCTTATGTTTATTCTTGCTGACATGCTTTGCACCAAATTTCAGTTTGTTGCTATAATAACCTAAAGCCAAAGGCAATTCGAAATTCAGTTTAAACTTAGCATCAGTTTCATATATTTCCTGATTTGAATTTGTCAGTTCGTCCAATCCCCAGTCTCCGGTATTAGGATTAACTTTAGTTGAGATATAAGGAAAACGCTGACCTGCATCAACAACATCAAGAGCTATATCTTTCTGTTTAAGTGTGAAATATCTTTCTTCAGGACGGTCTTCGCTGGCACGAGAGTAAGACGCCCCCCAATCCATCTTCAACTTACCAAACAGATGTTCACCACCTAAAGCCAAATCCATTGTCTGCTGCAATTCAAGACGTGCATTTCTGTTGTCAGAAGAACCTCCTTTAGTCTGAATTTCTACTTTAGCTTCACCATCTGCTGCAGCATCAAGATCTTTATATGAGATACGATAACGGTTTTCCCAGTCATGACGACGGTTATAGATACCCTTGAAAGTAAGTTTATGATTAGGATTTATATCATAATCCAAAGACAATGAATAACTCTGACGCTGACGTGTCACATAATACTGACGAGTTTCAGCATCTGTAATGAAAACTTCTCCTGTATCTTCATCTCTGTCATATTCAAACTCTACATCGTCCGAACCTATAGGAGCATTCTGATATGAAAGAGCTACCATCATACCAAGTTTATCGTTGAAGAAACGGTCACCGTAAGTAAATCCGGCATTAATCTGTGCTTTCTGGCTCACTACATTATAACCACTACCAAGAGTAGCATTAATAACACGCTTGAACGGGGTACTTTTTGTAACAAGATTAATAGAACCACCAATAGCATCTCCATCCATGTCTGCAGTAACAACCTTGTTTACTTCAATAGTCTGAACCATATCCGAAGGAATAAGGTCGAGCTGTACGTTACGGATATCACCCTCTGCCGAAGGAATTCTATTACCATTGATTGTTACAGAACTTAAATCAGCCGATGTACCACGTACTTGTCCGAAACGTGCTTCGCCCTGGTCATACTGAACATTGATACCACTGATACGTTTCAAAGCATCACCGATATTTGAATCAGGGAACTTACCAACTTGGTCGGCAGAAACTACATTCACAATACCCATTTCGTTTTTCTGTGCGTTCAATGCACGACGCTGTCCCTGAAAAGCACCACCTACGATTACTTCCTGCAATTCAACACCTTCATTTAGCACAATATTCTTCTCAACAGTTTTACCACCTGAGATTTTGATTTTCATTTCAATTGGGCTATAACCTACATAAGTCACTTTAACCTTGTATTCACCTGGTTTAAGATTAGGAAGAATATAAAAACCGTCAATATCACTTACTACACCAGTGTGCAAATCTTCTATATAGATAGAAGCACCTGGCAGTGTGTGATTCTCAGTATCTACCACACGTCCTCTTACAATACCCATTTCTGCAAGTTCTGTATCTTCTGCAGCGAAAACATTTGCACTAAGTGCTGTTGCAACCAAGATGCATGAAACACTTTTAAAAACCTTTTTCATACCTTTATTAAAAAAACTTTTTTTCTGGCGCAAAGGTCTCAATTAGCGGTTACATATTCATTTCGCAGTTTTTAATAAATCAAAACAAAAATATTGCAAAAACATTACAGTCGAAACTATTTATAACTTATAGTTTTCACTTCTCCCCAGGTTATTGATGTGAAACCATTCTCATTCCACAAACACTCTCTCACCGTAATAATCTTGTTTTCAGTATCAATACATATAACCTGATAAGATAATAAGTTTTCATTCTTGGAAGAATACTCCCCTTTCATCGGAGAATCTACTCTGAATACAGGCAAGGAAACAGTCCCATTTACACCCTTCCATTCATAGAATTCATTATAATTGCAGTCACCATGAAAATATGCCTTAATCTGTGGATGCAATCTTATGAAGTGTTCAAGACGACTCCAATTAGCCTCAGGCAATTTGTTAATATTATCAACAGAACAAGTATCACTCAACAGATTTTCAAACTTGTCATCCGCGTTAATATTATAAGGAAAGTTAGGATTGGTATAATGTTTTGCATCAGCCTCAACAGGATCATGAGTGAATACTATAACAGGCGAAACAGGATCTTCAGCCATGACACTGTCCATCCACTTACGCATATTATTGTCAGGCCACATACCAATGAACATAAATCTGAGACTATCCCTGACAAATGAATAGTGCACATGATGTGATGGATAATCAAATTCTTTTATCTCACGATGTCCGTACATCGGCATATTATGATTGAATATTCCTACCGCACTTGCATCATCATGCTCAGGCGAAAGTTTTTTGGGATATCCTATAGCATTTGATATGTCATGATTTCCGGGAACAACATAAACAGGGTAATCCAAACCGTCAATCCAGTCCTTTTTAAATTGATTCCACGATTCAGATGCCGTCCATGCGCCTTTTTGCATTCTGTTTGAAATATCTCCCGTACATATAAGGAAATCCGGTTTCCCGAATACAGTTCCTGCACCGGCTCCTCCGTCCGACGGCAACGGAGAAGAATAAAGCATCGTAAACGATTTCAACATCTCGTCCACCACCTTATATGTTTCACACTCCTTCCCTCTAAAATTTCTCTTTATTCCATAATGAAGGTCTGAACAATAGATAAACCGTATTTCTTTACCATCTAAAGTCAATACATTGATAAAATTGAATATCAGAAAAAGAGAAAGCGAAATAAAACGAATAGTTTTCATTTGTTGTAGCTACATTTCAATGTTTATAACTTATCAATATTTATCCACAAAAATACAGTAATTGAAAAATTATAAATACCGTAAGGTTGTCATAAACTTAACCGGCAACGAATGATGTCATACATTTGTAACCAAAATGAAAAGAAAACTAAAAGTCAAGATTAAACAGCATTTAATTCAATCATTTCCATATTCCACCTTATGCAAACACATCATAAACTTATCTATAAAACAATCCACCTCCGATTTTGAAACGCACAATGGAGGCAATATCCTCAGAACATTTTTTCCTGAGTATCCGGTAAATATATGAAAGTCATATAACAAAGAATTACGGATATCAGATACAGGGACTGTAAACTCAATCCCTATCATAAGTCCACGTCCTCTCACTTCCTTGATTAACTGAGAACTCAAAGAACGTAATTTACTGATAAAATACGAACCAACTTCATCGGCATTGGCAATAAGGAGTTCATCTTTCATAACCTGAATAACCGACAATGCAGCTGCACACCCCAGATGATTTCCTCCAAACGTAGTTCCAAGCATTCCCTTACACGGCTTGAAAGCGTCACTTATCAATACTCCTGAAAACGGGAAGCCATTGGCTATACCTTTTGCCACAGTGATAATGTCAGGTTTTATGCCGCACCACTGATGGGCAAAGAACTTTCCTGTACGTCCGTAGCCGGATTGTATCTCATCCAGAATGAGAACAGCATTATACTGTTGGGTTATATTTCTTAAAGCCTTAAGGAATCCATCATCCGGAATTCTTATTCCTCCCACTCCCGATATGCCTTCTATTATCACAGCACAGACATCACCTTTACGCAACACTTCCTCAACCTCGGCGATATCCATATCCGCAAAATAGACATTGTCATTGGAATTTATAGGTGCCGTTATAAGTGGGTTGTCTGTCACTTCTACTGCAGCAGACGTACGGCCATGAAAAGAACTCTTGAAAGCTATAACCTTTTTCTTTCCTGTATGAAAAGAAGCCAGTTTAAGAGCATTCTCGTTGGATTCTGCTCCCGAATTGACAAAGAACGCACTGTAATCATTGTAGCCTGATATTTCACCCAATTCGTATGCCAGTTTTTCCTGAAGCTTATTTATCACGGAGTTAGAATAGAACATCAGATTCTGCATCTGTTCACACATACACTTAATCAGATACGGATGCGAATGTCCGATAGATATCACAGCATGTCCGCCATAGAAATCCAGATATGAATTTCCGGCTTCATCATATACATAACAGCCTTTGCCCCTTATTATATTGATAGGGAATACAGAATATACATCAAAAAGTTTCATAGCAAATTCCTCCGTCACTCCATTCTGCCATACTTCATTTCATCTCCATTCTTATCATACTGCTTGCGCTTGCCTGTAGGAGGAGCCGACAAAGTTACCCTGACTACAGCAGTACGGTGAATGCTTCTTCGTACAGCCTCATCAAAAGCATCCATGTGTTTTGGCAGGAAACGCTCGCTTATCAATCTCAATGCCAGTATCTTTTCATCCATATCGGTCACCAGTTCTGCCTTGCCGAATGCTATGGCCGAACGATACTGTAGGGTAAATGTTCCGTCTTTAGGACCTACAGTGGGCTGACATTTAGTTACGGCAGAAAGGCATACTTCCGGATGCACAGCAATTGCATCAAGCTTATCCCCCTCAGGAGCACAATGAAAATACCATACATTATTATCTTTACTGGCCAAAGAAAGCGGCACTCCATATGCCGTACCATCCACTTTGGTAAAACTGACAGTTACATAAGGAGCCTTGTGCATTATCTCAAGAGCCCATTTACTGTCCATCTCACGACTTGTTTTTCTCATATATCATAAATTAATTATTCAACTGGCACAAAAATACTATCATTACACCTATCTGTATGTAAGATTTATGACAGAGACCTGCAATGAGGAATAAATAAAAGACATTAATACGTAAATATATTTGACTATTAAAGATTAAACAAATACTTTTGTATCTGGAAACCGTAAAGCAAAAATGAAAACAATTACTTTCGATAATTATTATAAGGAGAAACTCCTGTCAATACCACTGTTCTCTGATTTGCCTGACAACATTAAACACGAGATTATCAAAAAGCTTGATATAAAGCTTTATGATATTGATGAAAACACAGTGGTACTGGAACAAGGCAATGTATGCTGCAATCTGTATGTACTTTTAAAAGGTACATTGGAAGTAAATATCATTGATGCTAACGCTAATGAGGTATTAATAGAATATATAGAATCGCCAAGGGCATTTGCCACACCTCACCTTTTCAAGAAGGACAATCGTCTGCCCGCCACTTTTAAGACTATAGAAAAGTCTGTATTACTTACAGCTACAAAGGATTCTACATTCAGCCTGATAAGCAAATACCCTGATATATTGAAAAATTTCCTTTGTGACTCGGGAAATTGCAATGTATGTACTACAATGCGACTGGATGTATTGTCTAGAAAAACCATCCGCGAAAGAATTCTGGTCTATTTAATGAAAAGACTTGATAAAGGGGCATCTACAATAAAACTTACACATACCATCACCCAACTGGCAGAATACATCAATGTCACACGCCCTGCCCTATCTACAGAATTCAACAAGATGGAAAAGGAAGGTATTATTACCAGAAAGGAAAATAATTACATAGAATTGAATCTTAAAACTATAAAGAACATTGTTCTATAAAAGCAAAGAGAATTTCTTAGATATACTACACATAAATTGACAATAAGTCGTATTTTATGCTGAAAAACAAAAGCCGCTGAAGAAAACTCCAACGGCTTTAAACTTTATTGTATATGTATATTTATCAATCTTCCATCAACTTGCGGTAACGGACTCTCTTAGGTTCTACATTACCCATGCGCTTCATCTTATTTTCTTCGTATTCAGTATACGATCCTTCAAAATAGAACACTTCGCTATTGCCTTCGAAAGCAAGGATATGAGTACAGATACGGTCAAGGAACCAGCGGTCATGGCTGATTACAACGGCACATCCGGCAAAATCCTCAAGACCTTCTTCAAGAGCACGAAGAGTGTTTACATCAATATCATTCGTAGGCTCGTCAAGAAGCAATACGTTTCCTTCTTCCTTCAGTGCCATAGCAAGGTGAAGACGGTTTCTCTCACCACCTGAAAGCATTCCGCAAAGTTTCTCCTGATCAGCTCC
>artificially_reared_1__coassemble_375_pt1 | contig 13301 bp, 14 predicted proteins | sample artificially_reared_1__metabat2_low_PE_002 | metagenome-assembled genome bin artificially_reared_1 | reverse complement strand
GCACAGCGCGGTGTAGGCCGTCGTGAAATCGGTCACGGTCACTTGGCATGGCGTGCATTAAAGGGACAGATACCAGCAGATTATCCATACTGCGTACGCGTAGTTTCAGATATACTTGAATCAAACGGTTCATCTTCAATGGCAACAGTATGTGCCGGAACATTGGCTCTTATGGACGCCGGTGTACCTATCAAGAATCCGGTATCAGGTATTGCAATGGGATTGATCAAAAACGCCGGAGAAGACAAATATGCCGTTCTTTCAGATATCCTTGGCGATGAAGACCACTTGGGAGATATGGACTTCAAGGTAACAGGAACATGCAAAGGCATCACTGCCACTCAGATGGATATCAAGTGCGACGGTCTTACATACGACATCCTTGAAAAAGCGCTTCTTCAGGCAAAACAGGGACGTGAATACATCCTTGGCAAACTGACAGAATGCATTGCAGAGCCACGTGAAGAATTGAAGCCACATGCTCCACGCATAGAAACTATGACTATTCCTAAAGAATTCATCGGAGCAGTTATCGGCCCTGGAGGTAAGATTATACAAGGCATGCAGGAAGAAACAGGTGCAACAATCACTATCGAAGAAGTTGACAATGTTGGCCGTATCGAAATTTCAGGAACAAACAAGAAATCCATCGACGATGCTATACGCCTGATTAAAGGCATAGTTGCCGTTCCAGAAGTAGGCGAAGTTTACACTGGTAAAGTTCGTTCTATAATGCCTTACGGTGCATTCGTAGAATTCCTTCCAGGCAAAGATGGTTTGCTTCATATTTCAGAAATAGACTGGAAACGCCTTGAAACAATCGAAGAATCCGGTTTGAAAGAAGGTGACGATATCGAAGTGAAACTTCTTGAGATAGATCCTAAGACAGGCAAATTCAAACTTTCACACAAAGTTCTGTTGCCTAAACCTGAAGGTTTGGAAGAAAACAATAAGAAACGTGAGAGAAAACCTCAACAGAAATAATTCAATACTTAAAAGGTGGTCACTTGACCACCTTTTTTATTACAATAAGAATTCGTTAACCCAAGCCAAACCAATATGAAAAAAAACGTCAGGTCATTTTATATAAAATGTCCTGTTATTTTAGTCAAAACGCCTTGACGTTTTTATTGACTTGTCTGTCAGACTATAAATCTTTTCAGTAAGGTAAGTATTTCTCCGCTTGTAACTGTTATTATAATTAGGAGACATCTAAACTAAAACAATAAAAATATGAGAAAACACATTCTAAAATCATTGCCTTTAGCAGTTGCCATTGCACTGACAAGCATTTCATGCTCATCTACTAAAAATAACACCTCTGAAATCACATGGGGCACATTCAACATCAGATTCGACAATCCCCAAGACAGTCTGAATAACTGGAAGTATCGCAAAGACAATGTTGCAGACTTTATTCGCACCCAGGACCTGGATATAGTAGGAATGCAGGAGGTATTACACAACCAATTGGAAGATCTTAAAGCCAGCCTTCCTGAATATGCAGAAGTAGGCGTAGGACGCGAAGATGGCAAGACAAAAGGAGAATATGCTCCTATATTCTTCAAGAAAGACAGATTTGAAATATTAGACAATAACACTTTCTGGCTGTCGCAATATCCTGACAGCGTAGGATTTATAGGCTGGGACGGAGCATGCACCCGTATCGCCACATGGGCAAAGATGAAAGACAGACAAAACGGAAAGATATTCATGGCAATAAACACTCACTTTGACCACGTAGGAACAGAAGCACGCCGTAAAGGAGCATTATTGATTATCGAAAAAATAAAAGAAATTGTAGGCGATAAGCCGGCAGTACTTACAGGCGATTTCAATGTAAATGAGTTATCCGAAGCATACAATACATTGACCACAAACAGTTTTGTTCTAAAAGACGCACATAAAGAAGCTGAGACTAAACAAGGAGTAGACTATACATTCCACAACTTTGGGAAAATAAAACCTTCATCCTGCGAAAAAATTGATTTTATTTTCATTACTCCTAACATAAAGGTTATCAGCAGTTACATTCCACAAGAAGCGAACCAGAAAGGTAAATTCTTATCAGATCATAATCCGGAAGTTGTTCATCTGTCTTTCTAAAAAATATATCACAGACAAAACTTTTTCCAAAATCCTATCATTGCCGTTTCATAACAGGATCAGCAATGATAGGTAATAAAAAATCCCTTATAGGCTTTACTTTATTGGCAAGGTGTACATATTAGAAAAAAGCAAAGTCATAAAGACGTTATAGGAAATATTCATCTTCTCCCCTTTTATTGGATAACCAGAATACTGATATCATTTATGGTACCAGTCGAAATGCCGATTTCATTTGTATATACGACACGGCTTGCCGTGCAGTTTCAACAGGTATCTGTTGTGAGATATGCCAAGGTATAACCTCCACTCCGTTATGGTTGTATATTGGCGTTCTCGCCGGCTCGGCCACTTCGCCGGTGCGGTACTCGCAGGCTCGTACCTTAACCCGTTATAATATTAGATTCTCATGGAAAAAGAAATAATAAAACAAACAGAACAAAACTCCAGACAACAGGAGAACCGTGTTTATCGGGGCCAATGTCAGTCCCCGACAGAAAGAACATATCAAGTCACTGGCCAAACAATGCGGAATGACCGTAAGCGATTATCTGCTTGCGCGGGCATATAATTATAAACCAAAGGCAAGACTCTCCAAAGAAGAAGCTGCACTGCTGCAGAATCTGGACAACTGCCGTGCTGACCTGGTGAAATACACGTCAGCCCTTCATGGAATGAGTGCAAGCCAACGGCACATGATGTTCAACCAGATTCCATTTATGGTGAACTGGCTGAAGAAGCTTGGCAATGTGGCAGAAAATGTCTGCCAGTTTCTAAATTACGTAAAAGAACCGAACAGTATTCCAACCAATAATAAAACTGAAGAATCATAATCGCAAAGGCTAAAGCAATATCGCATGGCATAAACGACATCCGTTATATAACCGGCGAATCACATAATAAAAAACAGCCGGAAAAAATCTATAGGGTATTGGACAATATGATGCCATCGGAACCTGATGCAATGGGTGTTTGGAATTCAATGCAACTTACTCTTTCCCGCTTCCGCCCGGTGAAGAACTCAGTCATCATGATTGAACTTAGTCCGTCACCCGAACATACCAAGGATTTCACCATTGAAGACTGGCAAAAACTTTGGCAGAATTTCTCTAAAGAGTTTGACAAACAGGTGTTCAAAGACTAGGACGGAAAAGTACGAAACTGTCCGACCAATCTGGCCAACAGCAAATACACAGTCTGGCTCCATATGGAATCCAATAGCAGAGTTCCACATCTTCATGCTGCTGTCTGCCGGATGGATGAGGACGTACATATCAACAACGACCACAATATACACCTTAGTGCCCAATGGGCAGCGGAAAGAGTGGCAAAGCAACGTGGATGGACAACAGCAAAACAGGTAAGAAATATCAACATACCATTAGTTACACGGGATTGTATGAATGTCCTTAAATCCATGTCATCATGGTCATGGAATGAATATAAAGCTGCATTGACAAAGAAAGGATACACCATACATGAGCGAAAGGACGATGATGGTATTCTTCACGGATATGCTATCATGAAAGGAAAGACGAAATACAAAGCTTCCGATCTGGGTATTGGTAGAAACCTGATGGTTTCAAAACTTCCTGCCACATGGGAGAAACTTCATTATAGGTCAGGTATTGCAGCGAACAACAAACCTAAAGACACTGATTCGAAACAGATTCAGAAGCCATCGGCATCCGCTGATTATACCAAATATAAGATCTACAATCCGAATACGGTTCCCTACACATTGAGTCACGAAGGTCAGGAACATCGGTTCTACATTCCAGAAAAAGTACTCAATCATTTTAACGATGAATTTGATTATCGTTTCGTCTCCAATTCACAGGAGTTAACAGATACGGCAGTAGCAATATTTGTCGGATTGCTGGAAGTTTCCAATGTACAAACTGGAGGAGATGGTGGTTCACAAAGCGAATTGTCATGGAGAGATAAGGACGAGGATGATCTCTTATGGGCAAAAAGATGTGCCCGTACTGCCATTCGTACCTTAGGTAAGAAACCGAAAACTGGATTAAAACGATGAGCTTATGAAAAAGAAATTTGATTTTACCGCTGAAATGAATAAAGCGCAAGTTCCCATAAACAATCCTGAAAATGATTTTTTGGATGAAGAAAAACAGTTGCTGGAAAAGAACGCACAAAGGATTGCCAATCTGAATAAGAACGTAGAGACATTATATGATAGCATAACAGACATGTTGAAGTTTTTAGAACACTACAAGCTGTCAGTCAGCCAAAACACAATAGATCAAACTGAAAAATTCGGCGATGAAATTCTTGAAAGATTTGCCCAAAGGATAGATACAAAATGTACTAAAACAGAACAAAGGATTGCCAAGGCTGAGAGCTTTATCTGCATCTCTCCTATTACCTTTTATATCCTGATTGTCCTGCTACTTACCTTCTTCTTTTTTTTCATCATCATGATAATGGAAAATGCTGAGATTTTGCACTCCGAACTGGTGTGGAGAACTATCTCTTACTATGGACTGATAGCCACTGTAGGGATTGTGATAGTGATTGCTTTATCAAGGTATTTGGAGAGTAGGAAATAAATATACAATCAAACCGATAAAAGAGTAAATTCGCCTACTATCCGTTACTATATTACTTTAAATCATTCTTTTTTCTTTTATATCAAGAAATAAGCCTCACTTTTTTTTATAATTAATTTTGTAAATAACAAAAATACATCTTAATTAGCGGAATAAAAAAATAATTGTGTATTCACTTAGATAATAACGATATCAAATTAACAAAATCATATTATGAAAATATCTGAATTATCAATACAAGAATTATATATTTTTGTAAATGGAGACAATCAAATTTCTACTTATAGAAAAGGAAAGGATTTAGTTTATCTGTTCAACAAATACGGTAATTATCGAGAAATATATGATGATAATGAAGGACTACCTTTTATAGGGAAAAAAAATGGCCAAAGACCATCACGTAAAGAATTTACAATACACCACATGAAGGAGTTAAATGGGAAACCTGAATTAAGAACGATAATAGAGACTATCATAAATGAAAGTCCTTCTCCTAAAGAGTGTGCTAATGAAATAGAGAAAATCATCAAAAACGATGGATACAGTATAAGTAAAGATTTAGGTTCATACTGTATTATTGGAGGCAAGATTGAACATAAAGTTCCTATTATTAATAACGCAAAATTTAATAAAATACAAAATGATATAATTTCTACTCTTGCAAATGCCCAAGTATCTGTATGGATAGCTGTTGCATGGATAACCAATAATACAATAATATCAAAACTACAAGAACTCCACGATAAAGGAGTAGAAATTAAGATTATTCTTACTGATGATTATACTAATAAACGATACTTTCCTAATGTAAATATGCCTGTTTTTGAAAAGAAGGGTAATGGAGGAGGGAAAATGCATCATAAATTTTGTGTTATAGATAATCAAATCGTTATTCATGGTTCATACAACTGGAGTACAAGTGCAGAAATGAAAAACGATGAAGATATAACAATTACGCATGGAGACTTAAGTTTAGCTACAAAGTATTCAATTAGATTCAAGGAACTATTAAAAGATTCTAAACCATTCGCAAAATAACTAATCGCAATTAAAAAACCTTCTACATAAATATAAGTGTTATACTAAAATATATAAAACATGATTTTTACAGATCAACAACTCATTGATACATTACATGAACATTGCAATAAAGCAAAATATCGAATCTGGATTGCATCTCCATTCATTGGTTATTCTAAAGAATTTCTTCAAATTTTAGGAGGGAATTGGATGAGAGCCAATATAGACTTTCGCATACTAACTGATATAGATGCAGGATTTATACGCAAAGATACATTTGATTTAATTCAACAGTCCGCAAATTCAGAAATAAAAACACTTCTAAGTCTTCATGCGAAGGTATATATTATAGATAATTGGTGTCTATTGACCTCAGCAAACTTAACAGGAACTGCATTTTCCCGCAGATATGAAATAGGAAGTGAATGTGAAGACATAAAAAGCGTAGAAACATTGTTTCTAAATTGGTGGAATACAGCATCTACTATTTCCAATATTAAATTCAAGATGAATAATGACACTCTTGCAAATTATCAAGATGGTAATTTATTTAGCAGGAAATGTAAACTACCTCATTACAAAACTCTTCAGACTGATAAATTCCTTTCAAAATGCGACAAGTTTATAGACTTTGCATATTTCTATGAAAAAACGACGGGACGAAATCCACAGATGGTATCGGACGGGTTTACATTGTATCAAGAGGTTGATTATTTTTTCAATTATCTGTATCATGATGCTCCTAAGAAACCATCAAATATATATAAGAATAAAAAAGCAAGAACTCTAACTGACACTCAAAAACGACTAGAAATTCTTAAATTCTTTAAACAAATGCCATATGACAAAAATTCCGAATATTTTAGAATCGAGAGAAGTCTTTTTATACAAGACAAGTTAAAGCCATCAAATATTTCTAAAATAACAATGGAAGATGTAAAAGATATTTTAGATTGTTTTCATTGTTTAAATAGCTATCCAATTAACAGAACAAAAATACCTAATAACAACAAACTAAAGGACATAATAAAATCATGGAACACACTTTTAAACACGGGTCCTATTGATTCTACAAAAATTGAATCTACCAAAAAGGCTATCCATTACTTTGGGGATTCATGTGTTTCAGAATTGATCGCATGGTACATGCCCGATAAATATCCTATGATGAATTTAAACTCCGAAAGCGGAATGAGATTTTTTGGTATTCAAGTATAAATGTGAACTTACCTTTACTTTATTACCGTATTCATATATACGTCTATTAAAATAAAGTCCTTTTTCACCAAAGAGAAAAAAATAAACATAGCACTTTCTCTTTGGGCAAGCACCAAATTCTTCTTTCTATTTGCTGAAATCTGGTTATAAAATCATTGAACTTTAGCGTACTTCTATAAGTTCAGTGGTGCAAATGTGGTGCAAACACATAAAAACAAAGCCGTAACCATCTGTTATTCAGATAATTACGGCTTAATATCGTACTCGAAGCGGGACTTGAACCCGCACAGCTGCAATAGCCAAGGGATTTTAAGTCCCTCGTGTCTACCGATTCCACCATTCGAGCATCCATTCAAAGAGAAGAGCGGAAAACGAGACTCGAACTCGCGACCCTAACCTTGGCAAGGTTATGCTCTACCAACTGAGCTATTTCCGCGATTACGGGTGCAAATGTATGGAGTTTTTGTGTAACTTCCAAACATTTCGCCCGTTTTATTTCCTAAAATGTCCGTTTTGATTCATTTTATAGACATTCAAGGGTCACTTTGCTAGTTACACACTCTGAATTCTATCTACCTAAAAGCGCATTTTCAGCATTCTCAACGACAGAAAAGTCAAAACCAGAAACAACCTTATCCATAAGTTCTACTATACGGTCGTTGCACAAATTACCAATACTGCCTTCGTGTGTGTGATGCACCTGCTTGTTATGAGTAAACTTTCCTGCTTCTATATCAAGCCCAACTTTCTTATATGCATCACGGAAAGGCATACCTTCTGTAGCCAAACGATTCACCTCCTCCACACTGAAGATATACAGATATTTATCGTCATCAAGGATGTGCTCATTCACATAAATCTTGTCCATAATGTATGTAGCCATCTGCAAGCAATCTTTAAGTTCGGAGAACGCAGGCAGGAATACCTCCTTGATAATCTGCAAGTCACGGAAATATCCGGAAGGCAGATTATTCATAATCATCATAATCTGCTGAGGAAGAGCCTGTATCTTATTACACTTTGCACGTGTAAGTTCGAACACATCGGGATTCTTCTTGTGAGGCATAATACTTGAGCCTGTGGTACATTCGTCCGGAAGCTTTACAAAGCCAAAATTCTGACTACTGAACATACATGCATCGAAAGCCATCTTCGACAATGTTCCGGCAATGGACGCAAGAGCGAAAGCCACATTACGTTCCATCTTTCCACGTCCCATCTGAGCATATACCACATTATAATTCATAGAATCAAACCCTAAAAGACGAGTTGTCATCTCACGATTCAATGGAAAAGAAGAGCCGTAACCGGCAGCCGACCCCAAAGGATTGCGATTACACATCTTATATGCAGCCTGCAGAAACATCATATCATCCACAAGACTCTCTGCATATGCCCCAAACCATAGTCCGAAAGACGATGGCATAGCTATCTGCAAATGTGTATATCCCGGCATCAGTACATCTTTATACTTGTTGCTCTGCGAAATAAGTACCTTGAACAAATCTTCTACAGCCTCAGCTATGTCCTTAAGCTGTGCACGGGTAAACAGTTTCAAGTCAACCAGTACCTGATCATTTCTGGAACGTCCACTGTGAATTTTCTTTCCTACATCTCCAAGCTTTCTCGTCAACATCAGTTCCACTTGGGAATGTACATCTTCTATCCCGTCTTCAATCACAAAATCACCATTCTCGGCAGAAGTATAAATATTCTTCAGTTCTTCAAGTAAAACTTTCAATTCGTCAGACTTCAATAATCCGATACTTTCAAGCATAGTGATATGAGCCATTGAGCCCAATACGTCATGCTTGGCAAGATATAGGTCCATTTCACGGTCACGTCCCACTGTGAAACGGTCTATTTCCGCATTTACCTGGACATTTTTTTCCCAAAGTTTCTGAGCCATATTCTTGTTAGTTTTTAGTTTATAATGAATCAATAAGGTATAGCAGAAAGCATATCAGCCAGTTTCTCCACTCCTTCCTGAAGTGGTTTAGACACCATAGCTTTCATAAACATATTTACTTCGGCACGTATTGTAACCTTCATTTTGGACTGTTCATCGGACACTGGAAGCATTTGAATCCATAAGTTCATAGGAACCGGCGATTTATCACCTTCAAATTTTATACACTTCATAGGCTCGCGCTCTATTATTCTGAGTGTAAGACTTATTCCTTGTACTTTTAATGTGATGGAATCCTGGTCAAATGTCATATCTTCCAGTTTGCCGTCCAATTTGTCCTTCACAGCATCCAGGCGCTGGCGTACAGACTCAAGATTGTTCAAATCCGACAATTTGTTATAAACTCGTTCCTGACTGTAAGGAACATATTTCACTGTACTCTCGTATTGCAATGTTGCCATATATAATCTAAAACAAAAAAGGAAACACGGATTTCACCGAATGACACGATTCACAATCAAGAACCGTGAGACCAGTAGAATCCGTGTCTCCAATTATAAATTAATATTTATTATTTTCCTGTCCAGTGAGCAGGGTCTTCTCTCCAAGCCTGAAGTACAGGAATATCATCCTCATCAATGTAATCTGTCTTAAGTGCTGCATCCAAAACAGCATTGTAGTTAGTAAGAGTAACAAGTTCTACATTTGCATTCAAGAATGCCTTAACAGATACATCAAATCCATAAGTGAATGATGCTACCATACCTATAACTTCACAACCGTCGCGACGTATTGCCTCAACAGCTTTCAAGCTGCTTCCACCTGTAGAAATCAAATCTTCTACCACTACAACTTTCATACCTGGACGCAACTCACCTTCAATAAGATTTTCCAATCCATGATCCTTTGGACTAGAGCGAACGTATACAAATGGCAAGTTGAGTTCTTCGGCAACCAATGCACCCTGAGCAATTGCTCCGGTAGCTACACCGGCAATAGCATCAACCTGACCGAATTTTTCAAGAATAATACGACAGATTTCCAACTTCACAAAGTTGCGAAGTGCAGGATAAGACAAAGTCTTGCGGTTGTCGCAATAAATAGGGGATTTCCAACCTGAAGCCCAAGTGAACGGGTTAGCCGGCTGAATTTTAACAGCTTTAACTTTCAGCAATTTTTCTGCGAATAATCTTTCCAAAGCTTTCATAATTTTACTAATATCTGATAAACATTTATGCAAAAGTAGAGAAATACATCGGTATTTTAAAATTTATATGTATTAATTTTGCTAAAAACTGACATAAAGCATCATATATCAAGATTTTGTCCATGCAAGTGTTACAATACTTATTTTAACAGACTCCACTGTTTTAAGTGCGTCAATACAAGATGAAATCGTGGCACCTGTAGTCAACACATCATCTACTAAAAGCAGATGTTTGCTATGTAACGAATATGCATTTCTTGTAATTTTAAACAATCCTTCGGTATTTTCCCACCTCTCTGAAGCCGATTTATGAGTTTGGGTTGCATTATTGTGAGTCCTTACCAACGCATCGGTTATTACGGGTATAGACGTTAACTCTGAAATACCTTTAGCCAACATCTCCGACTGGTTATATCCTCTATCTCTGAGTCTGCTTTTATGCAACGGTACAGGGATTATACAATCTATACCATCAAAGAATCCGGTATTCGACAGTTCTGTAGCAATAACACGGCCCATTTGCCCGCAAAGCCGTTTTCTTCCATAGTACTTCATTCCATGAAGTATTTTAGAGACAGAACCTCCACGCGCATAATAATATAAGGACGTTGCCCGCTCTATAGGAAAGATTCCCCAGAAAAGACGTTCCATTTCATTCTCTGGAGTATTACGTATCCCCGTCAAAGGAAGCGAAGACATACACGAAACACATAAGCCCTCTTCCTGAGAAGAAAGCAGCTTTCCACAACACACACAGATACGAGGGAAAAAGAAATCACGTATGTCACTCAGAATATTCATCCTCTATTCGAAATCCCCTTTTACAAATTTTAGTATTTCCTGCATAGCAAATCCCCTTCCGACAGCAAATCTTATCAGCTTAGCATTTCGCTCATAATCAGTTCCAGCCTTGATTGTCCTTAGTTTCTGTTTCAATAAGTTTTGTAGAATTTCATTATATTCCTCTTCGTCTATATTCTCCATTCCGGCATTAATCTCCTCCTGGCTAAGTCCTTTCATGCGTAGTGACTGAGCTATTTTCACCCTACCCCACTGATTGAAACGATACTTGTCGCGCACATATGCACTGCAAAAACGAATTGTGTCAAGATACTTTTCCTTAAAGAGATGGGACATAACTTCAGCTATGGTTTCAGGACTTGCTCCCCATCCCTTCAGCTTCATTTCAACATCCGACGGACATCTCTCTACTGCTGAACAAAAAGCTTCAGCCTTATTCATTAATTCTTTTTCTGAGTATTCTTTCATGGTCGTACAGCTTTTATCATTCTGTCATTACCGGACAAATCTTTCCTCAATTCTATATTCTTATATCCCATAGAAAAAAGCATCTCCATAGTTTCCTTACCATAAGCCCTATTTATTTCAAAATAAATCAAGCCATCGCAATTCAGAGTATCAATACCTATCTCTGCTATACGTCTGTAGAAACGAAGCGGGTCATCATCAGGCACAAAGAGGGCCAAATCCGGTTCCCAGTCAAGAACGTTTTTCTCCATATCAGTTTTCTCACTATCTGTTATATATGGCGGATTACTGACTATAATATCAGTCTTTATATCGGGAATGTCTGTACCAAGCACATCTACACGACTAAAGGTAATATCTACATTATTCATACGCGCATTTTCTGAAGCAACAGCCAGTGCCTGCTCGGAGATATCCCATGCCGACACAACAGGAGAGTTCATCATCAATGAAAGCGAAACTGGTATACATCCACTTCCTGTACCAATGTCAAGAACATGTATTCCGCAACGCTTGTTATCATTTACTATCCAGTCTATCAATTCGGCTGTTTCCGGTCTAGGTATTAGTACAGAAGGAGTGACTTTAAAGCGAAACCCGCAAAACCATGTTTCACCGATTATATATTGCAAAGGTTCATACGATTTAAGACGAGTCAGAATATCATTTACCTCCGAAAGATTTTCTGATGAAAAATTCATATCTTTGCCTGCGTATAGGTCAAGAGCCGACAGCTGAAACTTCTCTGTCAGTATATGCTTTGCCATGGCTGCAGCCTCGGCATCCGGATAGAAACCGGAAAGTTCTTGTCGTATATAGGTATATATTGGATGCATAATGTGCAAAAGTAAGAAAAAAGCTCAAGAATATGACTACAGATGAGAAATATATCCGCAGATGTATAGAACTTGCATCGAACGGGCTGTGTAATGCAGCTCCCAATCCGATGGTAGGAGCAGTGATAGTACACAATGGCAGAATTATCGGAGAAGGTTATCATGCCAGATGTGGAGAAGGACATGCCGAAGTCAATGCCATTCGCTCAGTAAAAGACGAAAGCCTACTAAAGGAATCTACCATATATGTAAGTCTCGAGCCTTGCTCTCATTACGGCAAGACACCTCCATGTGCCGACCTAATTATAAGCAAGGGTATTCCACGTGTTGTGGTAGGCTGTATAGACCCTTTTTCGCAAGTATCCGGCAGAGGTATACAAAAGCTGAAAAATGCAGGTATTGACGTCACAGTAGGAGTGCTGGAAGAAGAATGTAAAAATCTTATCAAAAGGTTTGTGACATTCAACACACAAAAACGCCCTTATATTACACTGAAATGGGCTGAATCGGCAGACGGATTTATTGACATAAACCGTGAAAACGGCTCGCCTGTCGTATTGTCAACTCCAATTACATCAATGTACGTACACAAGCAAAGAGCAGAACATAAGGCTATACTCGTAGGCAGAAGAACTGCTCTACTGGACAATCCTTCACTAACCACACGCAATTGGTATGGAGCAAATCCACTAAGGTTAGTGATAGACCGCACACTCTCATTACCTTCACATTTGAAACTATTCGACCACAGCACTCCAACACTGGTATTTACGGAAAAAGAAAAAGCAGGAGAGGTAAATCTGGAATACATAACATTAGATTTCTCTAAAGACATATTACCGCAGATTCTTACAGTACTTTATGAAAGGAAAATACAGTCACTGCTGGTTGAAGGCGGCACTACCCTACTACAGTCATTTATCGACTCAGAGTTATGGGATGATATTTATTTAGAGCATTCAGAAAAGATATTGAATGATGGGGTGAAATCGCCTACAGTACCTATAGGCATCAAAAAGCAGTACGAATCAAGAGATAAAATTTACGTCAGTCATTATACACGTTGATAATGACTGACGTAACAAAAAAATAGCATATTACTTGTAGAACCTCCTGACTTCGTCACTCAAAAAACCTTAATTTTATAATTCGTTGATAAACAATAT
>artificially_reared_1__coassemble_373_pt1 | contig 13633 bp, 6 predicted proteins | sample artificially_reared_1__metabat2_low_PE_002 | metagenome-assembled genome bin artificially_reared_1 | reverse complement strand
CTTATGAAGTAAGTAAGGATGAGATGTCAACTAACGGATATAATGTAGGGGCTGCCATTTCTGCTATGTGCGGTACTGTCATATCTACTGATGTTAACACTGCACAGTTTACAGACTGTCTGTTGGGTGGCCCTATGGGAGGATATTATTCTACTACAGGTGCATTTGACCGTACTATTGACAATTTTAACCCAACAGACGATTGGACAAATGTATTTCTTGCCAGTGACAAGGTGATACCAACATTGTTTTCTAACCTTGTAGAACTTCAGGATCTTACAGATGATGAGGTAATTCTTGCGATAGCTAATGTGATAAAGGTAGCTGTAATGCATCGTGTAACTGACACTTATGGTCCTATTCCATATTCTAAGATAGGTCAGAAAGGTATGCTTTCTGTTCCGTATGATTCGCAACAGGAAGTTTATAACAAAATGTTTGAGGAACTTGATGCGGCTATTAACGTCTTTACAGAAAATCATGGAAGAAATATTTCTGCCAATGCTGATCCTGTATACAGTGGAAATGTAGACAAATGGTGCAAATTTGCGAATTCACTTAAACTTCGTCTTGCTATGCGTATAGTATATGCAGACAGAGCTACGGCACAGGCTATGGCGGAAGAGGCGGTAAGTCACTCTATTGGAGTATTCACTTCAAATGACGATAACGCATCCTTAAAGCCTGTTGCATTCGGTGAAAAAGGTAATCCTCTCTATACAGCTGTTAAATATAATCAGGTACAGGGAAGTAATACAGGTGGAGATACTCATGTTGCAGCAGATATCACTTCATATATGAATGCGTATAATGACCCTCGCCGTCCTTTGTATTTTATAACTTCAGAATTCGAAAATATAGAATATGTGGGCGTTATGGTAAGTGCTGTCAAGCCTGTACTAAGCAAAGATGGTAGAAAGTATTCTGGGGTAAACATTTCTCCTACAGATCCTCTTATGTGGATGAATGCATCGGAAGTGGCATTCCTTAAGGCTGAAGCAAAAGCTATTTTTGGTTTCAACATGGGTGGTGAGGCTAAGGATTTTTATAATGAAGGAATCAGACTTTCATTTGAACAGTGGGGAGTAGCAGGTTCATATGATAGCTATGTGAATGATGAAAAAAAAGTTTCTGTAACATATACAGATCCTATAGGGGTAAATACTAGGACAGAAGTTCTTACTAATCTTTGTGTAAAATGGAATGAGACTGCTTCTCCTGAAGAAATGCAAGAGAGAATCCTTATCCAGAAATGGATAGCAAATTTCCATTTAGGTAATGAGGCATGGGCAGATCACAGACGTACCGGTTATCCTAAGTTCTTCCCGGCATCTAATGAGGGAAATAAGAGTAATGGTATTGTTAAAAATGAATTGGGTGCAAGAAGAATGCCTTATCCTCAGAATGAAAGAACTACAAATGCAGATAACTACCAGAAAGCTGTATCAGAACTGTTAAAGGGGGCTGATAATATGGCTACTCGAGTATGGTGGGATTGCAAGCCTGAAAAGTAACAATAAAATTATAGGAGAAAAGTATAATGAAAAAAATAATAATTCCTGCTCTTATAAGCTTGTTTTTAATAAATACAGCTTGTGAAAACTGGACTGAACTTGATAATTTGAAATATTATCCTCCTACTGTTGAGGAGATGAATCCAGTTGAATATGAAAATTATCTTGCAAGTCTTAGAGCCTTTAAGGCAACAGATCATAAAATCATGATTCTTACAATGGAAGGAACTTCTGAGTATCCGGTAACTCAGGCTCAGTTACCTATGGCTATGCCGGATAGCGCAGATTATATATGTATTAAGAATTCATCTGATTTGCATGAAGTTGTTGCAGCAGAAATTAAAGAAGTGAAAGAAAAGAAAGGAACCAAAGTTATTTCTTATGTTGACAACACTATTACAGATGAAGCATGGAGAGTCTATTCAAATGGTAAAATCGATGCTGGTGAACCGGCTCCTACAATTGAAGAAAGAAAAGAATTTTATAGGAATAATGCAACGGAGCAGCTTGCATCATGCGATAAATACGGTTTCGATGGAGTTATGATTTCTTATGTAGGAAATAACTCTACAGAAGAAGGTAAGGTAAGCCAAGAATCTTTTATGGGAGCTGTAAAAGAATGGAACACTTCTCATCCGGAACACCTAATGTTTATGAGAGGAAATTTCAATAATGTGACCGATAAGGAATTACGTGCAAAGAGCAAATATTTCATTATTGTTATGGGTGGAGCTAGTGGTGCCGCATCTTATAAATCACAATTAAGAAATTTGCTACGTACAGTGGATGAAAAGGATAGAAATATATTTGAAATTATGGTACCTGCAGCTCCTGGAGAAGAACAGGTTGGTGATTCTCCCTATGATGCTGCTGTGACTATTTTAAGCGATGATGTTGCTAATTATGAACCTTATAAGACACTTGGCTTATGTGTTTCTAATGCTGCTGATGATTATTTTACTTCAGGTATGAGTTTTGCAAATATTCGTCCTGCAATAAATTTCCTAAATGAGACTAAGGTCGCTGAGTGATAGCACCGTAATATGATTATTTGAATAATAAATAGTGTATTAGATTAAATATATGAAAATGAATAACTATAAAGCTATATTATCAGCATTTGTTTTAGGAACTGTTCTTTTGTCATCTTGTAAAAATGAAGGTACCAGTTTTGAGAATCAGATGTTTATAGACGGTGACACTTATAAAAATGAAGTGAGGGTTGCTACCGATGAAAATATGTCGGAGATGACCAAAACAATGACTGTATCTATAGCGCAGCCATTGGATTATGACATTGAGGTTTCTGTGGTGAAATCTCCGGAACTGTTGGATACTTATCGTAAAGCTTATTATGATGAACACGCTGAATTATTGCCGGAAAAGTATTGCGATATATCTTCTATAAAGTCGGTTATAAAGTCAGGATTTGTTTCAAGCTCGGAGATGGAGTTTAAGTTTGTAAATCTAAACGATGGATTGGATTATACTAAGACTTATGTACTTCCCGTGTCAATAGTTTCCAATCGTATAAGTGCTTTACCTCGAGCTAAGACTATGTATTTTGTTATTAAGGAAGCTGCTCTAGTTAATGATGCTGCATATTTGGCTTCTAATTGCGCATGGCCTGAGTGGGGTTCCTTTAAAGAAGTAAAAGACATGACTCATTTTACTTTTGAAGCTCTAGTTCAGGGATTGTCATTTGATAATGAAAGTTCTATACATACCATTATGGGTATAGAAGACTGTTTCCTTCTTCGTGTTGGTGATGCTGGTCTTGCAAGTAATCAACTTCAAGTAGCTTACGCAGCAAAGGATGATGAAGATAAAACTTATCGTGGAAGTATAACATCTTCAAATTTACAGTTGGAGAAAGGTAAATGGTATCATATTGCAGTGACATTTGATGGAGGTGAGGATAAGACTGACGGTGCTGAAATAAAAGTTTATTTTGATGGTAAACTTAGGGCTGAAGGAAACTGCAAAGCTGAAACGGGAGATAATTCGTTTGCTATAAAATCTGTTAACTTCATGGTAAATCATTCGGACGAGATGGATGGAAAACCACGTTGTTTCTGGATAGGATATTCTTATAATTCAGAACGATGGTTTGACGGACTTATGTCTGAAGTCAGAGTTTGGAAAAAAGTTCTTTCAGAGGAAGAATTAAATGCTCCTAATCATTTTTATAAACTTTATCCGAATGCTTCTACAGGACAATTTGATGAAAATCTGGTAGCATACTGGAAATTTAATGAAGGAAAGGGTGCCATAATCAAGGACTGGTCATTATATGGTAATGACCTGACTGTGGATCATGATCCTGCATGGTATTCTGTAAGCCTTCCATAAATGGCTATAAGCAATTAAATTATATTATTAACTAAAAACTAATTACGTATGAAACTTTTCAAAAAAATCGCAGGAATGTTTTTGTTCCTGACTTTGGGACTTGCTTCTTGTAAAGAAGAAGTTGAAATTAAAAACAGTTTATCTGTTTCTCCGGATACAGCTTTGGAGTTTAATGCAACAGATAATAAGAGTGTTACTCTTACAGTTACTACTGATGCTGATAAATGGACCTATAGTGCTCCTGAATGGATAAAGGCAGAGCAGAGTGGAAATTCATTGTCTGTGAATGTAGCTGATAATACTGGCGAGGCAAGAAGCGGCAGTATTACTTTCAGTGCAGGTACAGCTGATCAGGTTAAAATCAATGTACTTCAACATGAACCAGGTGATGATGGTGGTGATGAAGGAGGTGAAGGTGAAGGTGAAAAAATTGCCGGAACTATTAAGGATGCAAGTGGCGAGAATGATGTAAAGGTAACTTTGGATAAAGCAACAAACAGTGCTACAGTATCATTGAAACTTACAGTAGCAGAAGCTTTGAAGAGTGATGCTAATGTATCTGTGTTTATTGATGAACAGTATGTAGATGAATATAACTATGTAAATAATGCTTCATGTGTTATACTTCCATCTAATACTCTTACAGCTACTGAATGGCCTATTACAATAGCAGGTGGAACTTCTGAAGCGGAACTTTCTATTGAAATAAATGGTGCTGATTTGAGCCATGCTAATAAATATCTTCTTCCTTTGAAAGTTAAGGTTATTAGTGGCGATGTTGCTTTTGCAAATACCGAATCAAGAGTTAACTATGTAATCAATAAGGTTAATCCTAAGGAAGTAAAACAGATGTGTATCATGGAATTTAATGATGCTAATCCTTTAAGCGTTTTGGAATATAAACTTGAAGACGGTTCATATTTCTTCGATGCGCTTGTTTTGTTCTCAGGTAATATGGGTTGGGATGCTGGTACTCAATCGGTACGTTTCAATGCAAGAACAAATGAACCTGTAATCAATCAGAATACAGATGCATTGGTTAGAGAATGGGAAACTTATCTTAAACCAATACACGATGCTGGAATTAAAGTTTATATGGGTATAATGCCTCACCATACAAGAGCAGGTATAAAAACATTATCTTATGATGGTTGCAAGTGGTTTGCAGAGGAAGTTGCCCAAATTATAAAAGACTGTCAAATGGACGGTGTATTCCTTGATGAAGAATATGTTGGTAGTGATGGTGGCGCAATGTCATCAGAATGGGCTTCTCCTGTTGCAAGTGCATATGGTTCTGGTGCTTATTTTGCTTATCAAATGAAAAAACAAATGGCCCTTGTTTGTGATTGGCCTACTGAAGTTGCCGTTTATACATATAGTCTTGGTTGGGGATGGAAAACAGTAGTAGACCATGAGGATGAAACAGAACACACTGTTGCAGAATATGCAGATATTATGGTAGCTGACTATGGAGGCAAAGCTTATCCGGTTGGTGATCAGACTCTTAAAAATTGTACAGGCGCTTCTTTGCAGCTTAATTACGGTAATTCAATTTCAGAGTCAAGCGCAAAACAAGTTAAGGAAGATGGCTATGGTTGGATAATGTATTTTGCCTTTAACCCTGATCCAAATCATAGGAATTATACAAGTGGTGCTACTGCAACATTCAAAAATGTGGCTCGCGGATGCTATGGTCAGGAATTAATTGAACCTACTCACTATTATAAGAAAATAGGTGAAGGAAAATACGACCCTAACAGATATGCTTATTAATTAATATGAAATAGTAATTATGGGTATTGCTATTCAATACCCTAATTACTTATTTCTATAAATATGAATGTTAATTTTAATTTTTAGTAATATGAAAAAACTATTATTATTGGCATTAGCCGTATTTGCTTTGACTGCTTGTAAAAATGATGAGGTAGTTCCTGAGGAACCTAAAGCTGACAAGGTGTCAGTTTTACCTGAGTCAAAAGAGTTTGACAATGAGGGTGGTAATATTTCTGTTATTATAACCAGTACAGGAGAATGGACTTTAAGTACAAAAGATAATGCTACATATGATTGGGTTAGTACAGACAAGACCAAGGGTGTTGATGGTGATATGATAAAGTTTACTGTTAATGCAAACGAAACTGAACAAACAAGATTTGCTTATTATATATTTACTAGTGGAAAAGCAACTGCTGAATTCAAAATAACCTCTTTTGCTGGTGAAGTGCAAGCGCCTTCTATTACAGTTGACGAAAAAGAGATTACTAAAGATTATAATAGTGGCTCATTTCAGGTTGTTGTAAAATATTCAGAAGGTGTTGATTATCGTGATTTGAAAGCTGTTATACCAGAAGATGCAACATGGTTAAAACATGTAGTAACATTGGAGGGTGCTGAAACTGGGGTTGCAAATATGCAGTTTGAGTATGAAACTCTTGAAGGACTTGATGCACGTGAAGTGTCTTTCACAATCAATTATGATGCTGAAAGCATACCTATGAAGATGATTCAGACACCGAAGTATGTGATAATTCCAGAATCTTCAATGTATACGCTTGGACTTGAAGGAGGTACGCTTTCAATAAATGTAACTTCAAATGTTGAATATAATGCTGAGGTTATTACTGATGGTGAAAGTTGGTTAACAGACTATGCTCTTAGTGACGGAGTTAACTCTTGGAAATATTCAAGCTATGATGGTAAAAGAGAAGCAACAATAAGATTTACTGAAGCAGCTCCAGCTGAAGGTGCTGAACCTATTGTGGCAGAAGTAAATGTAGTTCAGTCAAATGCTCTGATAACAACAGTGGCACGTATGAATAACTATAGAGCGGTGTTGAGTGCAGTAGCCCCGAACAAAGATGTTTTAAAGTTAGGCAAGAATATGTCAATGGAAATTTTAATAAAACCTGACGCTAACAGTTTTAACTCAGTGAGTGCTATACTTGGTCTTGAAAGGCGTTTCCTTATAAGACATAGCGATGGTAGTAAAGGTTGGTGGGAGCTTGTGTATGCACGAACTTCAACTAATTCATTGGGTGAAAATAATGAGGTTAAAATTAGTGGCGCTTTATTGACTGCTGATAAATGGACTCATATAGCTGTAACAGTAGACGGTGAAAGTAAAAAAATCACATTGTATCAAGATGGTGATTTTAAAATTTCTCAGGATTTCTATTATGATATGAAAGATATTGATTTAAGTGAAACTTATACAGCGAATAGACAGAAACAGGAGTTTGCTATAGGTTATGCTTACGACAATAATCGTTTCTTCAAAGGACTTGTTTCTGAAGTTCGTATATGGAATAGAGCCTTGACTAAAGAAGAGATTAATGCAAAAAATCATTTCTATGCAGTTGATCCTGCATCAGAAGGACTTGTGGCATATTGGAAGATGAATGATGGTGAAGGAAGTATATTCAAAGATTATACATCAAATGGAAATAATCTTGGAGCTCAAATCTATAATGGAGTTTGGAATACTGCCAACATTGCTTGGGAAACTGTTTCACTTCCTGAATAAGTATTTATAGTAGATTTTTAATTTAGATAAAAGGAGGATTGCTGTAGTTAATTTTACACGCATCCTCCTTTTAAAATATGGTTTTCAATAGTTATTTAAATGATATTTTGTTGATTAGAACCTAGAAAAAATAAGTATGAAAACACGAAGAAGTATAAATTTTTCAGGTATTTTCTTTTTCATAACATCATTAATCGTTCTTACATGCCTGGTGGCATGTAAGGATGATAATATCGTGCCTAATAAGCCTGATACTCCTCCCACAGCTAATGAAATAATAGTATCTGCTGATTCGGTAAATATATCTTCAGATGGCGGTGACTGTTTTATTACAGTGACCACTGATGCAAATGTTACAATTTCTTGTGACGAAAAATGGGTTATTGCCGGATTTATAGTAGGAAAAAAAGAAAATAATTTTAAGATTAGTGTAAAAGGTAACAATAATCCTTCTGAAAGAAAAGCTGAGATAGAATTAAAAGCAGATAATGTCGAATCTGTATTTATAGAAGTAAATCAGGAAGGTTTAAAAAGCGATGCTTGCGATCTTTTGGAATTTTTTATAAATGCTGATAATAATGGACTTAATAAGAATTTGGAATTCAAATATGAGGAAGAAACTATGACATTCTCAGCTATGTATTTGAGATGGATAGATAAGAATGAACCTGAAATGATGATACCAGAATTTAAAACAAATGGCTCAAGAGTTCTGGTTAATGGAAATGAAATGGTTTCAGGAGAAACAAAACTGTCTTTTGCTGATGATTTTACGATAATTGTAGAAGCAGAGAATGGAAGAACAAAAGAGTATAAGATATCTTTGAATTGTCCACAAATAAATAGAGAGCTTGCAGTTCTTCATTTTAAACCAGAGAGAGAAATAACAGATAAGGATAATTATGTTGATACAGAAATTGAACTTTATGATAAAACACCGGAATCAACAGGTGAAGGTTGGTGGAACAGTAAAGAAAAAGGAACTGTTGAGATGAGGGGTAGGGGAAATTCGACTTGGATATTACCCAAAAAACCTTATAGAATAAAATTTCCTGAGAAGTTTAGCCCCATAGGGCTTAATCATGCAAAAGAGAAAAGCTGGACATTATTGGCACAAGATATGGATAAGTCTCTAATCCGTACACACATTGCATTTGAGTATTCAAAGATTCTTTATAATCCAACAGAATCTTATCATCATGAAAAGGCTGTACTTTTTACTCCTGCGTCGAAATATGTGAATGTTTATATAACAGGATATTATACAGATGTATCAACAGGTAAGAGAGTTTATAAAGATGGTGAGTACCTTGGAGTTTATCAAATGAGTGATCAGGTTGAACAGGCTTCAGGACGTATAGGTGTAGAAAAACTGGAGGAATCTGATGGCTCTGATCCGACAAAGATTACAGGAGGGTATGTGATAGAAACAGACTTGCATGAAGGCAATCATTATTCTGCATATAAAAAAATACAGATGACATATAAATACCCTAAGGATGATGATTGTGATCCTGCTCAATATGAGTATATAACGAACTTTATAAATGAAGCAGAAGCAACTCTGTATGGTAAAAATTTTAAAGATCCTGTTAATGGATGGCGTAAGTATTTTGATGAGAAAACACTTGCTGATTTTATAATAATAAAAGAATTTGTTGGCGACCTTGATGGATATGCAAGTACATATATGTATAAACGTAGAGATGTTGACAAATTGTTTTTTGGTCCAATATGGGATTGTGATAAAGGTTGGGATAATGATAAACGTGTACCTCATGGTGAATATCCACCTTTGGAAAGTCTTATGATTTATGCTGGATTTTGGATGCCTAGATATGTAGAGTATGACTGGTTCTGGAGATTTTGGGAGGATGAAACTTTCAGGCAGTTTGTTGCAAAAAGATGGGAATCTAAAAAGGTGGAACTTCAGGCAATAACAGATAAGATTCTTGACGAAATTCCATTAAAAATGGGTAAGGCAATAGAGGCGAATTTCTCAGTGTGGCCTTTCTATTATCAATATAGCACAGAGGCAAAAATGCCAGCAAAAACATATGGTGAAGAACTTGAAAGAATTAGAAATCTGTCAAAAAAGAGAGCTGGACTTTTAGATAATTTGTTTAGATAAAATGTAAATTCTATTTTAATATGAACTAATATGCTTGATATTAAAAATTGATATTTTAGTGAGATGGTGTTAAATGGCACCATCTCACAATTTTTTATAAAAATCAAAAGATAGGTTGGGGGGCTTTTAAGAAGTACATATTGAGAATTGCAAAAATGAATAATGGACGATGATTAGTAATTAAATTAAGAAAGATTATACTTGTTAATATTTGTTTGGCGCTTATTGGTGTAATTTGTGATATATTAATAAATGTTTATTAGCTTTAGATTACTAACCTTTTACTTGTATTCTGTATTTTTTCTGAATATATTTGCAAAAATGAAACGGTAGACTTAAATAAATTAAAGAATATAGCAATTTATCAACAAAAAATATTGGTTAACCTTAGATATATTGTTTTTATAGTATGTGAATGTGCTCTATAACCTCTGTGGGTATATACTTTTTGGGAGTATATAAATATGAATTATTATTAAAACAAAACTAAACTATTAAATTTTCTTTGAAGTGTGTAACTTATTGATTAAGTGTCAATAAGTCATATCATGTTCTTTTATTATTAACCTTAATATTTTCTTTATGAGAAATCACTTAACGCTAGTAGGTGCTATTATTGCACTCTTACTATTCTATTCATGTTCGGATGATGTGGTGAATGGTGTATTTGTACAGGAAAAGCAGAATACTGAGAGGGAGAAATCTGTATTGACTGTTACACTGAAAAATTTGGAAATTTCTGAAGGATTGGTTGCCGGGATTCTTAATCAAAGTATTTTTGATGAATACGGTGGTGTCTCGGATGTTTCAAGGTCTGATTTTTTAGAACAAATATCTGTAAATACGTCTAAAGTTGTCTTTGAGGATTTAACACCTTACTATAAATCTACTGTTTATGTAAATATCTTTAAAGTAGATGGTGAAACCTTTACTCCAATTACAAATAGAGCAAACCAATTGGAATATTTTGTTGCTTTTGGAAATGTAGAAAAGACAATTGATTGTGGAATCTCAGACCTTGAGTCAATAAAGCAAACCGCTATAAATGTTTCTGTTCCTATTGATTATATCGGGAAAGAATTGTATCTCGTGTTGAAAGAAAATCAAGAGCTTTTTATTAATTCCATACAGGCAGGTGGAGATATTGATGAAGGACTTTTTATCAAGAAATGTATACTTGAACAAACAAATGCAAAGTTTTTAATTGACACTCCATTATCGGCTAAAAACTATATTTTGTTTCTTTTAAAACCTGAAGACGGAATTTTATACTTAAAGCATGAGTTACAGGAGATTAATTATGATGTGACAGAAGTTGCTTTTGAGTTTAAGAAGGAAACTAAAAAGCAGATTATCATATCTGCTATAAGAGGTGATGAGCCGCTGAATAATCATGAGGTCTATTTGATAGAAACAGAAAAATGGCCTCTTGTTGAGGATATTGTTAAGAATCAACATGGACATCCTGAATCTGATATGTATGTAGAAAAAAAGACGATACTTAATGGAAGTGCTTTGTTTGAGTTGTTTTGTACTGAAGGAACAAAGGATTATGTGGTTTATATCCCGAAATGGAATACTGAATATTATGACAGTTATCAGAAACTGGAAGTTACCGTAAACTCTACTCAGGAAAGTTATGAGCTTAAATTTGATTTTCCATATGTACCTCCTACAGGTGGTGGAGCTATAACTAAGACTGTGGATTTTGAAGTTACGGTTAGTGACTTGGAAGGATATAGTTTTGGATGGGCAGGTGCTTATGTTTACGTTCTAAATGATTCTGAAAAACTTAAAGATGCCATATATAGTATAGGTTATAGTGATTTTGAAGGACTTTATAAATCGGATATAAGTGTAACGAATGTCAGTGAACTGCCGCTTGCTTTTTCAGTAAAGAGTGTGGAAATAAGTACAGATAAAGAAGTTGCAATATTTATATATCCAGTTCTTCAAGGTTTTAGTCAGATGCTTTCTATAAAACGTGAACCAGGAGCTAATATTACAAATGGATTTAAGGTGTCCTTGACTAAGGATAATCTTGAAAATATACCTTATTAATCGTAATACTGAAAATAAATGAAAAACAAACTTATTATATTCTTATTCTGCATAATAGGATTATGTGGAATAGCAAATGCACAAAGCCTTGAAATAAAAGGACAAGTAGTAGATAATCAAGGACTACCTTTGATTATGGTAAATGTAGTGGAGGTTGGTACGACTAATGGTACTGTAACTGATATGGATGGAAATTATACCATAAATGTGTCAGAAGGTTCTATTATAGAATTTTCTTTCATTGGTTATACCAGTATAAAGAAAACTGTTTCAGCAGGAATGAATGAGATTAATGTAACACTTCTGGAGGATACACAGGTTTTGGAAGATGTAGTGGTGACGGCATTGGGTATTAAAAGACAGGAGAAAGCACTGTCGTATAATGTCCAGAGTGTAAAACAGGATGAACTTACCAGAGTTAAAGATGCAAATCTGATAAACAGCTTGAATGGAAAAATAGCCGGAGTGAATATACAGACCAGCTCTTCTGGTGTTGGTGGAGCTACTAAGGTTGTGATGAGAGGTGTGAAATCAATAGAAGGTAGTAACAATGCATTGTATGTAATAGACGGTGTACCGATGTTCAATTCTGTAGGAGAAGAGGGAACTGGACGTTATTCCTCAAGAGGCTCTACTGAAGGTATAGCTGACCTTAACCCTGAGGATATAGAGTCAATGACAGTACTAACTGGTGCTTCAGCTGCTGCATTGTATGGTTCGTCAGCCGCAAATGGTGCTATTCTGATTACAACGAAGAAGGGTAAGGAAGGAAAACTAGAGGCTACATTCTCGTCTTCTATGGAGTTTGCTCATCCTTTTGTTATGCCAGAGTTCCAGAATACTTATGGTAGTTTACCGAATGCCGCTGTCAGTTGGGGAGAAAAGCAAATGTCAACAGGTTATAATCCTACTGATTTCTTTAAGACTTCTGCTACGTATACTAATGCTGTAACACTTTCAATGGGTAGTGATAAGAATCAGACATATGCATCATTGGCTGCTACAAATGCAAATGGTCTTATTCCTAATAACGTATATGACAGATATAACATGACTCTCCGTAACTCAAGTTCTGCTCTTGACGGAAAACTGAAGATGGATATAGGTGCACAGTATATTATTCAGCAGGACCAGAATATGGTAAATCAAGGGGAATATATGAACCCTATGGTTGGAGCATATTTATATCCAAGAGGACTGGACTGGGCTGACGCAAAGTATTTTGAGATGTGGGACGAGGAACGTGGGTTGCTTACAGCAAGTCCTTTTCCACAAGGTGACTATACCATGCAAAATCCTTATTGGGTAGCATATAGAAATATTCGTACTTCGGAAAGGAAGAGATTTATTGTTTCATTAGGACTTTCTTATGTTATAAAAGAATGGTCACCATCTGAAAAGTGGGATGTGGCTGCCAGATACAGAATAGACAGGACAAGCCAGGAGTATAAGGACAAGCGATTCGTAGGAACAGTGCCTACCTTGTTGGACGGTGGAACAAAGAATGGTTTCTTCGGGCTGGAAAACAGCAGTGATATGCAAAACTATATTGATGTGTTGACTAATTTGAGTAAAAATATCGGAAGTGATTATACATTGGCACTTAATATTGGAGCCAGTCTTACTGACCAGATAAATGATGCACTAATAAATCAAGGACCGTTGAGAGAAGATGGTCTTCCAAATGTGTTCAATGTTCAGAATATTGACCAGGGAGCGAAGAAAGCGCAATTTTACCAAAGAGGATGGAGAGAGCAGACTCAGTCTGTTTTTGGAAGTATGGAGGTTAGTTGGAAAAGATTGCTGTTCCTTACTGTAACAGGACGTAATGACTGGGCTTCGCAACTGGCTGGTTCAAACAATAAGTCTTTTTTCTATCCTTCTGTGGGATTGTCTGGAATAATAACAGATATGCTTTCAGAAGAATTGAGAAATAAAATGTACAATTCTCTTTCTTTTGCGAAACTGAGAATTGCATATGCTCAGGTGGCATCGCCATTCCAGAGGGGACTTACTATGCAACTTAATACATTTAGTCAGGATGACAAA
>artificially_reared_1__coassemble_372_pt1 | contig 13649 bp, 10 predicted proteins | sample artificially_reared_1__metabat2_low_PE_002 | metagenome-assembled genome bin artificially_reared_1 | reverse complement strand
CGTGTGGGACGTGGAAACAAGAAAGCCTTCTGCTATCTGCTTGCACCGCCTTTGAGTTCACTCACACCAGAAGCACGCCGCCGTCTACAGGCGATAGAAAATTTCAGCGATTTGGGCAGTGGTATTCATATAGCCATGCAGGACCTTGATATTCGTGGTGCTGGAAATATGCTTGGGGCAGAACAGAGTGGTTTCATAGCCGATTTAGGTTATGAAACTTATCAGAAGATTCTTGCCGAGGCTGTTACCGAACTTAAGAACGATGAATTCTCCGAACTTTATGCCGATGAGGTAAAAGCCGGTGAGGAGGTCTTGAGCGGTGAAGGTTTTGTAGACGAATGTAATGTAGAGAGCGACCTTGAACTGTTGTTCCCTAACGAATACATACCAAGCAGTAGCGAAAGGATGTTGCTATATCGCGAACTTGACAAACTGGAACTTGACAAGGATGTGGAAGCATTCAAGGCTCGTCTGATAGACCGTTTTGGAGCAATTCCACAGGAAGGAGAGGAATTGATACGTATAGTTCCGCTTAGGCGTATTGCCAAACGTCTTGGCATAGAGAAGATATTTCTGAAATCAGGACGTATGACACTTTTCTTTGTAAGCAATCCCGATAGTCCTTATTATCAGAGTGAGGCTTTCGGCAAGATAATAGGTTATATGTCGCGTTATCCACGCCAGTGTAATCTCAGGGAGCAGAATGGAAAACGAAGTATGGTGATAAAGGATATAAAAGATGTAAAGTCTGCAGTAAAGGAACTGCAAGAGATAACCAGCATACAACAGTAAGCAACTGTTTCATTATATCAGTATCAAACAGCGGACAGAGGACTTTACTGCTACGGTGAATAGTTCTCTGTCCGCTGTTCTTTTTCTGTAAATAACCTTACATAATCTATAAATACAACTTATATTTATAAAAACACAAGTTGTATCTATATAAATATAAGTTGTATTTATGCAGATATAGTTTGTATTTATAGAAAATGTCAGGGAATAATATTAAATCCAGGCCGTTGTTATTTTGTTTTTGTTCGTCGAGAAGATACTTACATGTATAACATTAATTTGAAACGATTTATCCATAATCTTTGGTTTATATGAGATATTTTCTGTTATAGGTTTAATATGTAATTGTAGTTTACCGTATTATGCTTATTTTTGTATCCGATTAAGATATAATGATAACAGTTAACAAATTTCATCGATTTATTTAAATTATGAACAGAAGCATCGGATTATTCACACTGGCTGTGCTGGTGTATGCCAATGCTCCGCTTCGTTCCTGGGCGCAGGATGAAGTCTCGGTCACAACCGATACGTTGAGTATATCTCTTCAGGATGCTATAAAGATATCATTGGAAGAGAATCCCAGCATTATCGTTGCCGATAAGGAGATTGTGATAAAAAAGGAAAGCAGAAAAGAAGCTTATTCCGCATTGTTTCCGGAAGCTAATATTTCTGCAGGATTTAACCGGACTCTCAAGAAACAGACTATGGTTATGGACTTTGGCGGACAGTCGCAGACCATACAGGTGGGTTCGGACAATTCTTATAATGGGGGAATCAATATTTCATTGCCGTTGTTTGCTCCGGCATTGTACAAGAGTATTAATCTTTCCAAGACAGACGTAGATTTGGCAGTCGAGAAATCAAGAGCATCGAAACTCGACTTGGTCAATCAGGTGAGCAAGGCTTATTACCAGCTAATGCTTTCGCAGGACAGCTATAATGTTATTCTGCAAAGCTACGAGCAGGCCAAGGAAAACTATAGGGTTATCAGTGCCAAATATGAGCAAGGTTCAGTGAGTGAGTATGACAAAATCAGGGCAGAGGTGCAGATGCGAAGTCTGAACCCGAATGTAATCGCTGCACGTAATGCCATTTCACTGTCGGCAATGCAGCTGCAGGTTCTTATGGGTATGGATACATCTACACCTATAAAGGTTAAGGGCAGCTTGAAGGACTATGAGATGGAACTCTTCAAGCGTATGGCACCTCCTGAAGTGGATTTAAGTAACAACAGCGACTTGAAGCAGATGGACCTGAATGAGAAGTCGCTTAAGAATACAGTCTCTTTGCAGAAGAGTAATCTTCTTCCTACTTTGAGTCTGGCATTCAACTATACTTATACTTCGCTCAACAACGATTTCAAGTTCTCGGAATACAGATGGTTCCCATATTCTATCATAGGATTCCAACTTAATATTCCTATTTTCAGGGGAAGTAACTTCACCAAGATAAAGAAAGCGAGATTGCAGCTTGAACAGCTGAAAGATACCAAACTGAACACTGAACGCCAACTGAAGATGCAGGCTACAAGCTATCTCAACAGTATGGAGGCGAGCACAGAGCAGGTGGTGAGTAATCGTGAGAACATAGTTCAGGCAGAAAAGGGCAGGAGTATTGCCCGTAAGAGATATGAAGTGGGAAAGGGTACTATCATCGAACTGAATGATGCTGAAGTTGCACTGATACAGGCACGTCTGAGCTATCATCAGTCAATATATGATTATATGGTATCTAAGGTTGACCTCGAAAAGGTGCTCGGAAACGGATTTGAGGAATATTTAAATGATAATGGAAACGAAAAATAATACATCGGCTATGAAAATAAATATGTTTTGCTGCATGGCGGCAATGATATGCGGTCTTGCTTTAGGCTCATGCTCATCAGATAAAAAAGATTCAAATAATACTTCATCAGACGGTAACGGAAGTGCTGCAGAGATGAATGACCTCCCTGTAGTAAAACTGGCAGAGGTAAAGGCTCGTCCTGTAGACCAGGTTCAGGAATTTACTGCTACAGTTCAGGCAGAAGTGAAGAATAACATTGCTCCTTCAACTCCTATTCGTATCAAGACTATTTTTGTGGAAGTGGGTGATAGGGTGAAGAAGAATGACAAACTGGTTCAGATGGATGCTGCAAATCTGAAACAGATGGAACTTCAGCTTGAAAACAAGGAGATAGAATTCAAGCGCACTGACGAACTTTATAAAGTGGGCGGTGTGTCGAAATCAGAATGGGATGCAGTGAAAATGGCTTACGAAGTGCAGAAAACTGCATATAGCAATCTTCTTGAGAACACTACACTGCTCAGTCCTATTGACGGAATAGTGACTGCCAGAAATTATGACAACGGCGATTTGTATAACGGTGGTACTCCGGTGCTTACTGTAGAGAAGATTACTCCGGTGAAACTCTACATCAATGTGTCGGAAATGTATTTTGCCAAACTGAAAGAAGGTATGCCGGTCGAAATTAAATTGGATGTATATGGCGATGAGGTGTTCAATGGTAAGATTAATCTTATCTATCCTACAATAGATGCTGCCACACGTACATTCAGAGTTGAGGTCGGTATATCCAACGCTGATATGCGAGTTCGTCCGGGAATGTTTGCCCGTGTGAAACTCAATCTTGGAACAGAAAACAACGTAGTGGTACCTGACCTCGCTGTGATTAAACAGGCCGGTTCGGGAGACAGATATGTGTATGTGTATGAGAACGGTAAGGTGAGCTACAATAAGGTTGTTCTGGGACGACGTATGCAGGATGAGTACGAGCTTAAATCGGGAGTTGCAAACAATTCTAAAGTTGTAGTGGCCGGTCAGTCCCGTCTTGTTGATGGAGCAGAAGTTCAGGTAGAGGAATAATCAGTGATTGGCATAACAGGTAATATTAAATAATAAAAAGACGGAGATAAGATTATGAGCTTATACGAAGGTGCGGTTAAGAAACCTATTATGACATCGCTATGCTTCCTGGCAGTAGTGATATTCGGTCTTTTTTCTTTATCCAAACTTCCTATCGACTTGTATCCGGATATCGATACAAACACCATTATGGTGATGACATCCTATCCGGGAGCGAGTGCGGAGGATATAGAGAACAACGTGACAAGGCCGTTGGAGAACACGCTTAATGCGGTCAGCAATCTTAAGCATATCACTTCGCGTTCATCGGAGAATATGTCGCTTATTACTTTGGAATTCGAGTTCGGATATGATATAGACGTGCTTACTAATGATGTACGCGACAAGTTGGATATGGTATCATCCATGCTTCCTGATGAAGTGGAGACACCTATTATCTTCAAGTTTAGTACTGATATGATTCCTATCGTGATGTTGTCTGTCCAGGCGGAGGAAAGCAAGGCTGCCCTCTACAAGATTCTTGATGACAGGGTGGTGAATCCGTTGGCGAGAATTCCGGGAGTGGGAACTGTTTCTATCAGTGGTGCGCCGCAGAGAGAAATCCAGGTGTATTGTAATCCAAACAAGCTTGAAGCCTACAATCTTACTATCGAGGGGATAAGTTCGTGCATCGGAGCGGAGAACAGAAACATACCGGGAGGTAATTTCGACATCGGTAATGAAACATACTCCCTTAGAGTGGAGGGTGAGTTTACCGATGCCCGACAGATGGAGAACATTGTTGTGGGCAGCTATAATGGTGCCAATGTCTATCTGAGGGATGTTGCAAGAGTGATTGATACGGTAGAGGAACGTGCCCAGGAAACATACAATGACGGTGTTCAGGGTGCGATGATTATAGTTCAGAAACAGTCCGGAGCCAACTCGGTGAATATTTCGAAGAAGGTAATGGAGGCATTGCCTAAACTTCAGGCTTCGCTGCCAAGCGATGTGAAATTGGGTGTGATTATTGATACGTCGGACAATATCCTTAATACGATAGACAGCCTTGCGGAAACGGTGATTTATGCATTGCTGTTTGTGGTGATTGTGGTGTTCCTCTTCCTCGGAAGATGGAGAGCTACGCTTATCATCTGTATTACTATCCCTCTTTCGCTCATTGCTTCGTTTATATACCTTGCAATTACCGGAAATACCATTAACATCATTTCGCTTTCATCACTTTCCATAGCTATTGGTATGGTGGTGGACGATGCCATCGTGGTGTTGGAGAATGTTACTACTCATATCGAACGAGGTTCTGAGCCAAAACAGGCTGCCATTCATGGTACAAATGAGGTGGCTATCTCCGTAGTGGCTTCCACTCTGACAATGATAGCCGTGTTCTTCCCTCTTACTATGGTCACAGGTATGTCGGGAGTGATGTTCAAGCAGTTGGGATGGATGATGTGTGCCATTATGTTTATCTCTACAGTTGCAGCATTGTCGCTTACACCGATGTTGTGTTCGCAATTGCTTCGTCTGAAGAAGAAACCTTCAAAGTTCAGAACAATATTCTTTACGCCGATAGAGAAGGGACTTGATGTTCTTGACGTGAAGTATAGTCAGTTGCTCGACTGGGCGGTAAGACATAGAAAAACTATTATCACAGCATGTGTGGTATTCTTCATGGGCAGTTTGGTAGTGGTGAAATATATCGGTACAGAGTTCTTCCCGGCACAGGACAATGCGCGTATAGCCATTAATCTCGAGATGCCTGTAGGTACGAGAAAAGAACTGGCTCAGGAGGTGTCACAGCGACTTACGGAACAATGGATGAAAGAATTCAAGGGAGTGATGAAGGTGTGCAACTATACTGTAGGACAGGCAGACACAGATAACGTGTTTGCTTCTATCCAGGATAATGGTTCGCATATTATCGCATTCAATATAACACTGGTTGACCCTGAGGACAGAGATATAACCCTTGAAGAAGTATGTAACGTAATGCGTGACGACTTGAAGAAATATCCTGAATTCAGCAAGGCAGAGGTAATCATGGGTGGAGCAAATACAGGTATGTCGGGTCAGCCTACTGCCGACTTTGAAATATATGGTTATGATATGGCCAAGACAGATGCCGTGGCTCTTGAATTGAAGAACAAGCTTTCTGCTGTGAATGGTGTGTCAGAAGTTAATATCAGCCGCAGTGATTATCAGCCGGAATATCAGGTGGATTTCGATCGCGAGAAACTTGCTCTTCATGGACTGAATGTCACTACTGCCGGAAACTATCTTCGAAACAGAGTGAACGGTTTCATCGCTTCGAAATATAGAGAAGATGGTGAGGAATATGATATCAAGGTGAGATACGCTCCAGAGTACAGACAGAGTATAGACGATATCGAGAATATCTTGATATACAATTCACGTGGCGAGGCGGTAAGAGTTAAGGATGTAGGTAAGGTTGTGGAAAGATTCGTGGCTCCTACCATCGAACGTAAGGACCGTGAGAGAATTGTTACCGTATCTGCTGTAATATCCGGAGTTCCGTTGAGTACGGTGGTCAATGCAGGTAACGAAATCATCAAGACAATGGAAATACCTGATGATTTGTCTGTACAGATTGCAGGTTCGTACGAAGACCAGCAGGAATCATTTACCGACCTCGGTGTGCTGGCTGTCCTGATAGTCATACTCGTGTTTATCGTAATGGCTGCACAGTTCGAGTCGCTCACATATCCGTTTATAATCATGTTCTCGCTTCCGTTTGCATTCAGCGGTGTGATTATGGCATTGTTTATCACAGACAGTACGCTCAGCGTGATGAGTCTCTTGGGTGGTATCATGCTTATCGGTATTGTAGTAAAGAACGGTATTGTGCTCATCGATTATATCATATTGTGTAGAGAACGCGGTCTTACAGTCATAAATTCTGTAGTAACTGCGGGAAAGAGCCGTCTGCGACCGGTATTGATGACCACAGCCACTACTGTGCTTGGTATGATTCCTATGTCGCTCACCGGTTCTCAGGGTTCCGAGATGTGGAGTCCTATGGCTATATCCGTAATCGGTGGTCTGACCATTTCTACAGTTCTTACTCTTGTGCTTATCCCTACACTGTATTGTGTATTTGCAGGAACAGGTATCAAGCGCCAGAGAAAAAAATGGAGAAAGAACCTCGAGATGGATAAGTATTTCTACAGCCATAAGGAAGAAATAGTAAGAAAAAAGTAAATAGGAATTTTGAACATTTGAAGAGTAATAAGATATGAAGTCAGTATTAATAACATTCGATCAGGCTTATTATGAGAAAATCATCAGATTGCTTGACCATCTGGACTGTCGCGGGTTTACACACATGGAGAGAGTTCAGGGTAGGGGAAGTAAGACAGGGGAACCTCACTATGGAACTCACGCCTGGCCTGCAATGTGTTCGGCAATCATAACAGTGGTGGACGATGAGAAAGTTTCTCCTTTGCTTGAGAAACTTCATGAGATGGATATGAGGACAGAACAGCTTGGGCTTAGAGCCTTCGTGTGGAATATAGAGCAAAGTATTTAGAAATAAATAACTTATAAGTTTATCCGGATTGGCTTTCTTAATCAGTTATTCGGTTTTTTCGATACACTGGTTAAGAAAGCCTTTTTCTGTAATAAATGTTAATTGTTTTGCTTATTGAGAAAATAGTTATTTCTTTGCAAAAGTTTCCAATGGAAAATATTTAAAGAGGTGAATAAATAGAAATAACAAAAAACGATAATACATTATGAAGTATCTTATAGTAGGTGGTGTGGCAGGAGGAGCCACTGCAGCAGCAAGAATTCGCAGAAACACGGAGAAGGCTGAGATTATCATGTTCGAGAAAGGGCAGTACATCTCGTATGCCAACTGTGGATTGCCATATTATATCGGCGGAGTGATAGATGACAGGAATAAACTTTTTGTGCAGACTCCGGAGGCTTTTGGCAAGAGATTTAATATCGACGTTAGAACAAATTCGGAAGTTATATCGGTTGATGTGAAGAATAAGACAGTTGCTGTCCGCACCAAGGACGGCAGGGAATATACCGAGCAGTACGATAAACTTCTGTTGTCGCCGGGAGCATCGCCTGTGGTTCCGCCGTTGCAGGGAATAGACAGCAAGGGTATATTCACACTGAGAAACGTAAACGATACTGACAAAATCAAGGAATATATCAGCAATAACACTGTAAAGCGTGCCGTAATTGTGGGCGGTGGTTTTATCGGTCTTGAGATGGCTGAAAACCTCAAACACGCTGGAATGGAGGTGGCTGTAGTGGAAATGGCAAACCAGGTGATGGGACCTATCGACTATTCCATGGCGGCATTAGTACACGAACATCTCCAACAGCACGGAGTAAAGCTGTATCTTGAACAGGCTGTTGAGTCTTTTAAGGACAACGGTGCTTCGCTAGATGTAAACTTCAAGTCCGGAATTTCGCTTAGTGCAGAGCTGGTGATACTCTCTATCGGTGTACGTGCTGAGACAAGACTTGCGGCAGAAGCAGGATTGAAACTGGGCGAGATGAAGGGTATATATGTGAACGAATATCTTCAGACATCGGATGCCGACGTATATGCGGTGGGCGATGCTATAGAGTTTCCTCATCCCGTAACAGGCAAGTCATGGCTCAACTTCCTTGCAGGGCCGGCAAACCGTCAGGCAAGAATTGTGGCCGACAATATGGTGTTCGGCAACAAGGTGAAATATGAAGGCTCGATAGGAACAGCCATTGCCAAGGTGTTCGACCTTACTGTAGCTTCTACAGGTCTTCCTGCAAAGCGTCTGAAACAGATGGAAATACCTTACCTTTCTGCTACAATACATTCAGGTTCACACGCCGGTTATTATCCCGGAGCGTTACAGATGGATATAAAGATTACTTTCTCTCCGGAGGACGGTCGTCTGTATGGAGCGCAGATTGTGGGTTATGACGGTGTGGACAAGCGCATAGATGAGTATGCTCTGGTAGTGAAGAACGGAGGTACAGTATATGACCTGACAAGACTGGAACATGCGTACGCTCCACCATTCTCATCTGCCAAAGACCCTGTGGCGGTTTCAGGTTATGTGGCAGGAAACATTCTTTCGGGTAAGATGACTCCACTTTACTGGCGTGAACTTCGTGACGCGGATCTTTCGAAAGTCACTCTTATTGATGTTAGAACTCCTGATGAATATTCTTTGGGCAATATCCACGGCTCGATAAATATCCCTCTTGACGATATGCGCGACAGAATGGACGAAATACCTACAGACAAACCTGTGTTCCTGTATTGTGGAGTAGGGTTGAGAGGTTATCTTGCATCGAACATTCTGAAGGAAAACGGGTTCAAGGATGTGCGCAATCTGATAGGCGGTGTAAAGACATACAAGGCAGCCGTGACAAAAGTCTGCCCCCCCGGTGACGATGCCATGAAGTGTGCTACCGAGGCAAAAGAGTCATGCTCGTGTGTAGTGGAACAGAGTGAAGCAAAGACTATAAAGGTTGATGCCTGCGGTATGCAATGCCCGGGTCCGATATTGAAACTGAAAAAGACAATGGAAGGACTCAAACCGGGTGAAAGACTTGAGATATCGGCTACAGATGCCGGTTTCCCGAGAGATGCGGAATCATGGTGCCGCACAACCGGTAATAAGTTCATATCATCTTCACCATCTGCAGGTATATATAAGGTCGTTATCGAGAAGGCTACGGCATGTGCCGCAGAGGCTGTAAAGCAGCAACCTTCGGCAGACGGAAAGTCATTCATCCTCTTTAGTGATGACCTCGACAAGGCTCTTGCCACATTCGTATTGGCAAACGGAGCGGCAGCCACAGGGAAGAAAGTTACTATCTTCTTCACATTCTGGGGACTGAATGCCATCAAGAAGGAACGCAAGCCAAGTGTTCAGAAAGACATTTTCGGTAAGATGTTCGGCATGATGCTGCCTTCAAGCTCGAAGAAACTCAAACTCTCGAAGATGAATATGGGCGGTATCGGCTCGAAGATGATGAGATACATCATGAAGAACAAGGGTATCGAATCGCTGGAATCCCTCAGACAACAGGCTATCGACAATGGTGTAGAGTTCATCGCCTGCCAGATGTCGATGGACGTAATGGGAGTTAAGAAAGAAGAGTTGCTCGACAATGTAACGATAGGCGGAGTAGCCACATACATGGACCGAGCACAGGAGTCAAACGTAAATCTGTTTATCTGACGCATGGAGAAAATATCATGTATATGCAAGATGCGTGAACTTTATAAGGCTATCACCGAACTGGAGGATAGCCTTATGGAGATTTACGGCATATCACTCAACGAGGCTATGGTGATGTGCAGCATAGGCAGCAGAAAGGTTGCAGCAGGAGAGATTTCACAAATCACGGGATTTAAGTCGTCGCACCTCTCAAAAGTCCTTCGCTCGATAGAGGATAAGGGATTTCTGATAAGGGATTTCGGCGACAAGGACAAACGTCAGATTTATTTCTCACTTACGGCAGAGGCCATGCAGTGTATGGAGAAACTGAAATGCGAAGGTCTGCCGGTTCCGGAACTGTTGACGGACTTCTTTGCATGCGGTCATGGAGAAAAAATGTAAGTATTATTTTAATTTTATAGATATATGAAAAAAATAGCATTACCAACAAGAAATGGCAATATCGACAACCATTTTGGACATTGTGCGTTCTACACGATTATAACTGTCAATGACAATAATGAAGTTGCAAAAACAGAAATCATACCGGCTCCGGAAGGATGCGGCTGTAAGTCTAACATAGCATACCAGCTTCAGGAAGACGGCGTGACACTTATGCTGGCAGGCAATATGGGTATGGGTGCCCTCAACAAATTGTCGTCTTGTGGAATCGAGGTAGTAAGAGGTTGCAGCGGTCCAGTAATGGATGTGGTTGAGGCTTACCTCAAAGGCGAGTTGAAAGACTCGGGCGAGGCATGCAGCCATCATGGCGACGACGGACATGAGTGCCATAATCATTGATTTTAATATTGCGGTGATATGAAAAAATGAGCAACCGGGGCTGGAGCTTGGGTTGCTCATTTTTTGACAGCATCTTTTATTCTAAATTATTGAGTATTGATTGTATTGTTTGTAATTGAATTTTGCGTTTATCTTCTTTTTTTAGTGGGATACCTTGAGGAGATTGCATACATCCGAATAAAATTTTCATTTCAGGTAATTCAGTGTATCTGTTATTAAATTCTTCATCTGAAAGAAAGAATCTGCTTATTGCATCTTTCTTAAAGCCGGCAATTGAACATAATTCACCCTCTTCCTTAGGGCTATTTATAGTTTCAAGTCCTTCTATATAATATGGCTCTAAGTCATAACCAATCCATGTATATTTGGGATATTTCCCAAAATATGCTCCAGCACTTCTATTGGCTACGATTATCAGTTTAGGTTTAATTACATTCTCAATCATTTGTTGGGTAATCCAAATATGTTTCACCAAGAAATCCAATCCTAAACTATTACTTCCTATTTCGTCAATTTTATTTTGTTCGGCTTCTCTGATTGTAAAAAGATCTATATGTTCGCATTTAATGTTTTTGGGAATGAACTTAAAAATTTCTTTCCAATAAATAGTCTTGTTTTCAGATTCTTTTAATTCTTCAAAACAAGGAAATGTATGCTTATATTCTGTTCTGATGTCATTTTCAGTTTCTCCAAATGACGGATTTATTCCAATAATTAATAAATCAGCTTTTCCTAAATTTTCAGGAATTGCATAACCTCGTTTTAATATCTCAGGATATATATTCTTATTTAGTGAAGTTTCCCAAAGTTCGTCTAAGGCTTTGATATAATCATTGTAGCTTTTTATTATAAGTTTATTTTCCATATTTTATATTAATTACTAATTGAGTAGCAAAGTTAATAAATACGAATTTATAATATAATAATAGCGTAAAAATATTATAAAACTTTATTCACATAATAAACAAAGTAAATGCAAGTCAAAGGTAATTTGAAGTTTATGTTAATCATAAATAACATGTTTAATTATGATTATTATTTTATATATCATTGTTTGAAATGTTATTCTTGGTTTGCAAGGAAAGAGTTCTTTTACTATTTTTGGAGATACATTGCATTTTAGTCATTAATAATTGAATATTCAGATGGAAATATATCATGGAAGTTACACTTCAGTACAAACTCCGGAAATAATTAAAGGTAAGTTTACAAAAGACTTTGGAGAGGGGTTTTATTGCACTGAATTAAAAAGACAAGCCGAAAAGTGGGCAAGGCGTTATGATACTCCAGTGGTGAGTATATATGAATATAAGCCATTAGGAGAACTCAAAATTCTTTGTTTCGATGATATGACTGATGAATGGCTGGATTTTATTGTAGCATGTCGTAGTGGTAAGCCACATGATTATGATATTGTGATAGGTGCAATGGCAAATGATCAAATCTATAATTATGTTGCAGACTTTATGAATGGAATACTGACAAGAGAACAATTTTGGATAATGGCAAAATTCAAATATCCTACTCATCAGATTAATTTCTGTACAAAAAAAGCATTACAATGTATTACATTCAAAGGTTATGAGGAGATAAAAAAATGAATGGAAGAGAAGACAGTAAACAGAATGATTTGTTCTTTTTATGCAGCTTAATAGAATATATCGGAAGGCAAACAAAAAATAAACGTAGTGTTATTGTCAACGCTTTAGGTCGGAAAGGACTGGAGCATTATTATGAATTGGCAGAGGTATATCATTGCGAGAATATTGATAAGGTAACAGACGAAATCGTTAATAAGTATGGTATAGTTCCAGGACACTATGATAATGTCTCAAAGGCTGAAGACGGTATTCCTACGTATTGGGATATTGGCAAAGTGATACAACGTATTATCCTTAAATTGGCTGATAATTCGGATGGAGACATAATTAGTGCCCTTATAAAAGTCTATAATTCATGGATTATTACAAAAATTGATGACTATAATAGTTCTATGTATTATGAAAATACAAGTTATCAGTATGAATCGTTATTGGCGGGGAAGGCTTTATAAATAAATTTAAATATCAATGCTATGGATAATTTGAAGTTAGAAGAACTGATTAGGGAATACAAGAAAGACTTTAATGATATAATACCAAATGAGATTTATAAATGGAAGGCAGTGAAGTGCTTTCAGGATAATTGGAATGTTGATTCAGATGATTTTCCGACAATGTTGAAATTATCTCTTTCAAAGACAATGAATCTATTAGCTTTTATAAATAATTTCCCTCGTAGGATGATAAATAATTATGCCAATTCATTTCCTGAAGAAGTACGTGTGTTATTTAAAAATCTTTATGATGAAAGTCAGGATTTGGTTATGCGTATTGAGTCTTTCAGGAAAGGAATAGAGTCTGTTCATGCAAAATGGGATTCCGAAGGGAATAAGAATCATTATCAGACATATAATGTTATCAGTACATATCTATGGCTTCGTTTTCCAGATAAATATTATATTTATAAACCTTCAATAGCTCAGGAAATGTTTGAGCGACTTGTAGGAAAGGTAAAACTACGTTCTATTGGTGCTGAAGCTGTTGTTAAAACATATAAGCTATATGATGAGATTTCTGATGTCCTAGTAAAAGATGCAGAATTGCGTGAAATGCTTGAAAAATCAATGACAGCAGACTGTTATCATGATTTGGATATGAAAACAGCTACTGTTGACTTGGCATATTATGTAAATAATTATATGAATAGAATGTTGTCAAATATACAGGAAAATCAAGAAGAGGTTAAGACGTGGATGTATGCTCCCGGGGAAGGTGCAAGAAAATGGGATGAATGTTTGGAAAATTCAGAAATGTATCTGGGCTGGGATGACATGAATGATCTTAGCCAATACTCTTCCCGCGAAGATATGGTTAACCGTATGAAGGAAATATACGGTGTTAATAAATCGTATACGAATGATAGCCTGGCTACATGGGAATTTGCACAGGTTATGAATGT
>artificially_reared_1__coassemble_371_pt1 | contig 13658 bp, 8 predicted proteins | sample artificially_reared_1__metabat2_low_PE_002 | metagenome-assembled genome bin artificially_reared_1 | reverse complement strand
AATCAAATTCCCTCACGATGACAATGAACAGAAGGTTAGTGTACCAAGATTTTTCATGGCTCTCATTTCATTGGCATTTGCTATATACATGATACCAGGATTATGGGGAGCACCTCTTAAAGCTGTAAGCGCATTTGCACCACCAATGCAAACTCAAGATTTCAATCTTTATAAAAATGAAGTACATGCTAAATTCACAGACTATGAAGCGGGAATGGAATATGCAAGAATGAATAAAAAGCCTGTAATGATTGACTTTACAGGATATGGATGTGTGAATTGCCGTAAAATGGAATTAGCTGTATGGACAGATCAAAATGTAAGTAAACTTTTGACAGAAGACTATGTATTAATCACACTCTATGTGGATGACAAGACAAAACTGTCAGAACCTATAACAGTTACAGAAAATGGTACAGAACGTACATTACGCACAGTAGGCGACAAATGGAGCTATCTGCAACGTTATAAATTCGGAGCAAATGCACAGCCTTTTTATGTATTGGTAGACAATGACGGTATGCCTCTGAATAAATCATATTCATACGACGAAGATATAAAACTATATATAGAATTCCTAGAAACAGGATTAAAGAATTACAAAAAATAATCTACATAAAATATGATCTCAAAAAAAGAAAGAGAGCAAATTATTGCCCTGATAAAAAAGGAAGTTGTACCTGCGATAGGTTGTACAGAGCCTATAGCAGTGGCTTTATGTGTAGCAAAAGCTACCGAGACTTTAGGAACCAAACCTGAAAAAATTTCTGTACTGCTCAGTGCCAACATTCTAAAGAATGCAATGGGAGTTGGTATACCTGGCACTGATATGATAGGATTACCTATAGCCATAGCTCTTGGAGCCATCATAGGTAAATCAGAGTATCAGCTAGAAGTTTTGAAAGACTGTACTCAAGAGGCTGTGGAAAAAGGAAAAAATATGATTGACTCACAAACTATTGATATAGGTCTTAAATATGGCATCGAAGAAAAACTCTATATTGAGGTGAAATGCTCGTGTGGAAAAGATGAAGCCATTGCAATTATAAGTGGAGGTCACACCAACTTCGTATATGTCAGCAAGAATAATGATGTTATCCTGAATAAAAGTCATTCTGGAGAAAGCGAACTTAAAGAAGCTGAACTTGACCTGAATCTGTACAAAGTGTATGAATTCGCCACTACAGCTCCAATTGAAGAAATAAAATTCATATTGGAATCAAAACGCCTAAACAAACAAGCTGCAGAACGTTCTCTGAAAGGAAGCTACGGTCATGAATTGGGAAAAACCCTGATGGGATGCAAAAACGAAAGGGACATTATGGGAGACAATACGTTTACTCACATACTTTCGTACACATCGGCTGCATGCGATGCCCGTATGGCAGGAGCCATGATTCCTGTAATGAGTAATTCAGGCAGTGGAAACCAGGGAATAGCAGCTACTCTGCCAGTAGTGGTATATGCCGAAGATAACAATAAATCTGAAGAAGAACTGATACGTGCACTCACATTAAGCCATCTTACAGTTATTTATATTAAACAGAGTCTTGGACGTTTGTCGGCTTTGTGTGGATGTGTTGTGGCTGCTACAGGAAGTAGTTGTGGCATAACATACCTTATGGGTGGCGAATACAAGCAGATAGTTTTTGCCGTACAGAACATGATAGCCAATCTGACGGGTATGATATGCGATGGAGCAAAACCAAGTTGTGCACTGAAAGTTACAAGTGGGGTTTCAACAGCTGTATTCTCGGCGATAATGGCTATGGAACAAAAATGTGTCACATCAGTAGAAGGTATCATAGAAGATAATGTTGACTTAAGTATAAGAAATCTGACAAGAATTGGTTCCGTTGGAATGAATGAAACGGATAAAGTTGTGCTTGACATAATGACACACAAATCTTGCGGATATTAATATGCACAGAATACAAACACAAAACTGAACATAAAATGCTTCCCACAGACGAATACTATATACAAAAAATGATTGATGAAGGTGAACATGTACATCAGGATTTTAAATTCGCTATATCGGATGCAAGAAAAATAGCCAAAAGTATATCCGCATTCTCTAATACAGAAGGCGGAAGACTTTTGGTCGGTGTCAAAGATAATGGTAAAATAGCAGGTGTACGTTCTGAAGAGGAAATATACATGATAGAAGCTGCAGCAAAGATGTATTGCTTGCCTGAAGTAAATATTTCAAACAAAATATATAGAGTTCAAGGAAAAGACATACTTGAAGTTACTATAGAAGAAAGCAAGAACAAGCCTATTTGTGCCGTCGACGAAAACAATAAGCCATGGGCATACGTTAGAATAAAAGATGAAAACATACTGGCCGACACAGTATTCCTAAACAGATGGAAACATAACAAACAGGAAGAAAAAGTTATAGTTACATATTCTGAACGGGAAAAACATCTTCTCAATATCATGGATAAATATGGAGAACTGACACTGAACAAATGCAGCAAACTGTCAGACATTCCAAGAACCACCACAAGCAGACTATTGGCAGATTTCATTAGATTTGGACTTGTAGAACAGGTTTTCAAGGAACACACATTCTATTTCAAACTAAAAGACGATATCACACCATAATCATAATCAAAAACAAAAAAATATTTGTGATAATGAATATTATAATGGAATTTATAAATCAAGCTAACAATATACTTTGGACATACATACTTATAGTAATGTTGCTGGGGTGTGCAGTATGGTTTAGTTTCAAGACCCGATTTGTACAATTCAGAATGCTAGGTGAAATGATAAGACTGCTTGGCGACTCTACAGCCAAAATAGATGGTCATGAAAAACACATATCTTCATTTCAGGCATTTACAATATCATTGGCTAGTCGTGTAGGAACAGGAAACCTTGCTGGTGTAGCTACAGCAATAACAGTTGGAGGACCGGGAGCCATATTCTGGATGTGGATAATAGCACTATTGGGAGCAAGCAGTGCATTTGTTGAATCATCATTGGCACAGCTATTTAAAATAAAGAGCAAACATTCTTATATAGGCGGACCTGCTTATTATATGGAAAAGGGACTTAAAAAACGATGGATGGGAATCCTCTTTGCTATACTTATAACCATCACATTCGGTTTCGCATTCAATTCCGTACAAAGTAATACAATATGTGCAGCTTTCGACAGTGCATTCAATATACCTCCCATATATATGGGAACTGGGATTACATTACTTACAATTATAATTATTTTCGGTGGTGTACACTGGATTGCTAATGTAAGCAGTTTCTTGGTCCCGGTTATGGCTTTAGGGTACATAATCCTTGCACTATATATAGTTGTAAGTAACATAACACACCTTCCGGATGTAATAAGTTTAATAATTAAAAATGCACTGGGGATAGAACAGGCAGTCGGAGGAGGAATTGGAGCAGCACTTATGCAAGGCATAAAAAGAGGATTATTCAGCAATGAAGCCGGTATGGGGTCGGCTCCTAATGCTGCTGCTACCGCACATGTTACCCATCCTGCCAAACAGGGATTCATCCAGGCCTTAGGAGTATTTACTGATACATTATTAATATGTACATGTACCGCCTTCATCATATTGTTCAGCGGTGAAAACTTAAATACAGGACTTGATGGGATACAACTCACACAAGCTGCACTAAACAGCCAGATAGGAAACATCGGAAGTACATATATAGCTATTGCTATACTGTTCTTTGCATATAGTAGTATACTTGGAAATTATTACTACGGTGAAGCCAACATCAGATTCATCACAAAAAAACAAAGTGTTATACACATTTACCGCATACTAGTTGGTGGAATGGTATTTTTTGGTTCTATTGCCAGTCTGAACATGGTGTGGAGCCTTGCAGATATAACAATGGCATTAATGGCGATATGCAATCTAATTGCAATTATATTGCTTGGCAAATATGCATTCAGACTACTCGATGATTATTTAAAACAAAAAAGAAACGGAATAAAAAGCCCTGTCTTTACTAAAGACAAGATGAAAGACATAGAAAAAGAAATTAGTTGTTGGTAAACATTTTATTATCTTTGTACACAAAATCACAACATTAATAAACTATCATAAATGATTTATCTATTTATGATAGTTTATTGTTTTTATTCAACAACATAGTAAGCATGGACAAAAAGTTTAACATATTAATAGCAGATTTATACCGAGAAAACCAGTATAAGCTATATATCCATGCGTATAATTTAATTAATGATGAAGAAAATGCAAAAGATATCGTTAACGATGTTTTCTGCAATATTCTGGAAAACAACAAATTAAAGGATTCTTCTTCCGATATTCTGCCACTATTGTTTGTAATGGTAAAAAACAGATGTATAGATTTCCTTAGACATAAAAATGTAGTAAACAAAAATGAAGGAATATACATTGAAGAGATATACTCTTCGTGGACAGCTAAAGAATATGCAGAATATGAAGACAAAATAAATAAAATGCAAGAAGGAATCCGTAATATGTCACCTCAAATGAGACATATAGTAGAAGAGTTTTTCCTTAAAGAAAAAAAATGTTCAGAAATAAGCAGAGAATTGAATATTAGTGATAATACAGTACGTACACACATTGCCAGAGCTTTAAAAATACTACGAAAAACAATAAATATTTTTTTCTAAAAAAAATCATTTTGCCTGTCATCAATTTATGACACCTTTACGTATTAATAGTAAAAAGACATAAATTATGACAGAATACTCAGAAAAAGACTTAGACATCGCACTTAATGCTATACAGGACCCCAATACTAGAAATTCAGAAGAATTTAAAACCTGGATAAGCAAAACCGAAAACAAAGAACTATTCATTGAACTTATGGCACAAAAAGAAGCCATAATGCGTGAAAAGTATTTGGAAAAATCATCTATAAAACTAAAAAGAAAGATTATATCATTAGTTGCAGCAGCTGCAGCCATACTTATTTCAGCAATTTATCTGCCTGATTTTTTTCATCATACCCCACCCCAAGCAGTAAACAAAGACATTCACTTTTTTACTGCCAACACAAGTATGAACGAAGTGACACTGGAGGTGGGAAAAAGTTCACCGGTTGTCATAAAAGACAGCTTTATGGTTGTAAACGCATCTCACCCTCAAAATACAGCAGAAAATAAAATTGAATATCAAACAATTACAACTCCACGAGGCAAAGACTTTCATCTTACATTAAGCGACGGAACAAAAGTATGGATTAATACAGAAAGTTGCTTGAAATATCCAAGTATGTTTACCGGTAAAGAAAGACGTGTAATACTTAAAGGTGAAGCCTACTTTGAAGTTGCACATAATAATAAATGTCCATTTATAGTGTGTACAGAGGACATAGAAACCAAAGTTTTAGGAACAAAATTTAATGTATGCTCATATAGCAAAGAACAAAGAAACATAACTTTGGTTGAAGGAAAAGTCGAGGTGAGCAATAATGTATCAAAAGAAGCGAAACTCTTATTACCAGGACAAAACATATCATATGACATAGAAGGCAAACCTAAAATAAGCAATGTTAATACAGCTGCCTATACAGCATGGACAGAAGGAATGTTTTATTTTGAAGATAAACCTTTAAAAGAAATAATGAATACGATAGGAAGATGGTATAACGTAGACATTTATTTCGAGAATGAAGACTTGTATAATATTACATTAAATTTCTGGGCAAGTAGAAAAACAAGCATAAATGACGCTATTACTCTGCTAAATGAATTGGGAAAAGTAAACATATACATCGGAAAAGACAATAAAATTATTGTGAACAAAAAATAGATACAAACTACAATACTTAAATTATGAAACAACTAATTTATTCAAACATCAAATTATTAAGGTCGTTTTATGCCATAACAGTTTTTCAGATGTTTCTGATTATGACAGCCATAAATACGCATGCGCAAGACCTTAGCGACAAAGTTATAAATCTGGAAATAAAGAATCAGACACTAAGCTATGCTCTAAAACGGTTCAGTAATCTTTCCGGGTATAAAGTCAATTTTTCCAGTCAGGACGTTTCCGGTTACAAGGTATCTATAAACGTAAAACAGGAAAAACCACTTGTTGTTCTTGAAAAGATATTGAATGACAAACCGTTCGAATATAGCATTAACGGCACGTTTATAACTATACGTCGGGTTCCTGAAAAGAAAAAGACACAACCAAACAGTAAGAAAGAAACCAGATATGTTACCGGTAGAATCGTAGATGATAATGGTGAACCACTTGTGGGAGCAAATATCAAAGTACTCAACTCCCCATACGGGGCAATCTCAGATATAGACGGAAATTTCTCATGTCGCGTTCCCGAAGATCAGCATACCATCGAAGTTTCATTCATTGGTATGCAGTCTGAAAAAATATCCGTGAGAAACAAAAATAATATACACATAACACTTCATGAAGACAAGAATATACTTGGAGATGTGGTTGTTACAGGTTATCAGAAAATAAGTAAAGAACGTTCAACAGCTGCATTCGGTTTTATTGATTCAAAAGAACTGAACAGACAGATGCATGCCGACCTTTCTTCATCACTTGAAGGTAAAATAGCCGGGCTACAGATGGACGTAAATCCAAACACAGGAGAAATGACACCTATACTTCGAGGAGTAGGTACTTTCTCAAATGAAGTTGGTACAATGCCGCTTATTGTAATAGACGACATGCCTACAAATATGACACTAAATGACATCAATCCTTACAATGTAGAAAGTATTACAGTGCTTAAAGACGCTGCAGCTGCAAGTATATACGGTGCACTTGCTGCAAATGGTGTCATTGTGGTAACAACCAAACAAGCAAAAGACAGCAAGACAAATATCAATATTAATGCCGACTGGTTCATTACAACCAAACCTGATTTCGATAATCTTAAATTGGCCTCAACCAGTGATATCATTGACTATCAGACTATGGTTTTCAATAAAAATGTAGAAGAATCTGGAGGTATTGACAACTTCCTGTCAACATACAAATCCGGATATTACAATCCATTATTCCAGCTTTATAGAGACCAGTCAAACGGTTTGTTAAATCAGGACGAAGTAAACGCCACATTAAACCAATGGCGTAACAACGACTATTATAATGAATACAGAGACAATGTTTGGCGCAGGGCTAGTACCCAAAGATATAATGTAAGTATCTCACAGAAAGTAGGTGATAACAACCATTATGTATCATTTGGATATGACAATAACAAAGGACGTATTCCAAACGATAATAATGACAAATTCTCATTATACTATAAATCAAACTATAAAATAAGTAACTGGCTGAATATTAATATAGGGCTTGATGCCTCTTTGTCCAACGAGTCGTCACCAAACTCAAGATATACAAGCTACACCATACAACAACGATATGAAAGAATATATAATGAGGACGGAACCTTATATACCAGCCCTTATGTAAATATCAGTGGTAATTCGGGAAGTGCATACAATGGAGACATCGTAAGACAATACGAAGGTGTGTCACCTTTTAAATCATTTGGTTTCAACGTGGTTAACGCACTAGACGAAGGTATACAGAAATCAAATGATATTAGCCTCAGACCTTTTTTCAATTTAGAAGCCAGATTCCTGAAAATGTTCAAATATAACCTTATGTATCAATATGAATGGAATAATGGTAAGAGTGAAACATTTGAGGACAAAGATTCATACATGATGAGAATGACACATAATGCTATGGTAGATGAAAATGGAGAAGCTTTACTACCAGAAGGTGGAAGAATGTACCAAAACGAAGTTAGCAGTAATAGATATACATTCCGTAATCAGATTGACTTTGATAAAAAAATCAATTATCACAATATCACTGCTATTGCTGGTCTTGAGTTTAGAGAAAATAAAATACCAACAGTTCTTCAACAACTATACTATGGCTACGACCCTCAAACTTTGTCATTCAACATAATGAACTGGCAAGACCTTGAAGACGGTATAGGGAACAGTATGCTTTCGGGAAACAGTATAACATTAGGTAACCTTGGAAGTAACCTGTCGGAAACTACACACAGATATGCCTCTTTTTACTCGAATGCAAATTATTCGTTCAAATCAAGATATAACATATCAGGAAGTATCAGATGGGATTATGCCGATTTGTTCGGACTTGACATCAAGAACCAGAAACACCCATTATGGTCTGTAGGTGGTTCGTGGGCAATTTCGGAAGAGAAGTTCATGAAAAGTATTTCATGGATAAATTATCTTAAACTGCGTGCCACATATGGTATAAACGGTAATGTAGACCAGAGTTCTACCACATATTTTATTGTAAAGCAAAAAGTACAAAGCAACCCTATAAAAGTAGATTATCTCAGTTATGACGACGATGACTTGCCAAACCCACGATTAAGATGGGAAAAGACCGCTACTATTAATACCGGATTGGATTTCCGTCTGTTCAACAACATTTTGAACGGTAGCATAGAATATTATAGCAGATATGCATCCGACCTTCTCGTAAGGAAATATCTGGATCCTACTATAGGAGCAAAATCAAGAGTAATCAATAACGGTGAGATGCGTAACCAGGGTATTGAGCTGTCTCTTTCAGCCAACATCATCAGACGTAAAGACTGGAATTTCGGTATTGATATGAGTTTTGCACACAACACAAATAAAATCATGAAAGTAGACCATGATGAAACGGCTTCTTCTACAAACTTTATCTTAAGTCCTACTAATTATTTTATTGAAGGAACAAGTTACAATACTTTATGGGCATATAGAATAGACAGAATAGAAAACGGTTATCCTATAGCGGTAGATAAAGAAGGAAATGAACTTATAACATTTAATGAGGACGGAACATTAAAAGAAATTACAAGTACTTCATCTATAAAGGGAGTTGAAGACCTTGTAAATATGGGAACACTAACCCCTAAATTCAACGGATCATTTACTCTAAGGTTTAACTATAAGAACTTCGATATAAATGCATTCTTTATTTTTGCAGGTGGACATAAAATGAGAAAAAGTGTAGTGGATATGGACGATTCAACAGGACTTGATACCAGAGAGGAAATAACTCACACGTGGGATTCGGAAAATCCGAACAATAGTGTACGTATGTATTTTGACATGCCTGTAGAAATGAGAACAAATGCAAATACCTTACAGTATTGGTGGCAATACGGTGATATAAACGTTGTCGATGCAGGTTATGCCAAATTACGCAATATCAGTATAGGATACTCTTTACCTGAAAATATATGCAAAAAGATGAAAATTTCCTCATTTAGGATTAAAGCACAAGTCAGCAATCTGTTCACATGGGCAAAGGCAGGAAAAGGAATTGATCCGGAAAGCTACAGTCTTAACAGTGGAACCAGGGGTATGGCAATGCCTAAAACATATTCAATAGGATTTACAACAAGCTTCTAATAACGTAAAAATATGAGAAAACTAATATACATATTTGTTTTATCAGCACTTTCTGTGCTGTTTTCATGCGAAAAATTTGTAGATATAAAGCCTACTGGGGTAAAGACAGTAGACTCTACAGAAACATATTATGAACTTATAGTCAACCCAAACAGAGCATACTATCCTACTTCGTACGCCTTGCTTAGCGACAATGCATGGTCTAAGGAATCTAACATTATCGGTAAAGAGTTTCTATCATTTGACGGAATAAATATGACATTCAACGAAGAAGGATACCGACTAGAACTTTCTGACAATAATTTATATTATAATTGCTATAACTATATTCTACGCTCGAATATAATCATTTCGCTAATTGACGAAAGTACAGGTGACAAAAACTTGAAAGAGTTAGCCAAGGCTGAAGCAAAAATTCTCAGAGCATGGGATCACTTCATTCTGGTGAATACATTTGCAAAAGCATATAATCCTGAAACTGCCGAGACGGATGGAGGCATCGCCATAATGGACAAATACGACCTTGAGAGTGTTCCACAAAAATATACAGTAAAACAAGTATACGACTTCATAATCAAGGACCTTGAAGAAGCATTGCCATTATTGCAGTCAGAACCGGAAAACATCTATCATCCGTCAAAAGCTTTTGGATATGCATTTGCAGCTAAAGTATATTTATTCCATAGAGATTGGGAAAAAGCGAAACTTGCAGCTCAAAAATCATTGGAAGAAAATAATACACTTATTGACTATATAACTCTTGGAGACAATGGAGGACCAACTGTAGACAAGACCTACGCAAAAGGAGGAAATCCTGAGATTCTATATTATGCATATATGGGTGGGTATTCTGACAATCCTACATATTGCTACGGAATGATAAGTCCTGAGCTGGTAGAGCTATTTGGAGAAAACGACGAACGATTCAACTTGTTTTTCCTTACCGAAGGGAATAGTCCTTATTATTTTGATGAGGGTTCAGGAGCTGCTTTATGGAATTCATCAATAACCTACAGCAAATTCCAATATATGGCAGTAGGAATGCGTACTGCCGAAGCTTATCTAACACTGGCAGAGGCACATGCCAGGCTTGGAGAACTTACAGAAGCTACAGACGTCTTAAACCAACTACGTTCCAAGAGAATAAGAGGCAACGAAGCTATCATAGAAGAACCTGCCACAAAAGAGGATATGGTGAGAATAATAATAGACGAGCGCAGAAAAGAATTGCTTTTCGGATTCAACCGTTTTTGGGATTTGAAACGTCTGAACACAGAGGCCGAATATGCAAAGACCATAACCAGAGTATTCCCTATCGTAACAAAAGATGTTGAACAGAAAACATATACCCTAAAACCGGATTCACGTTTATACATAATTCCATTCCCGATGAATGCAAGAGAGAAAAACCCGAACTTAACATTAAATACTAACGAATAAATAATTAATGAAAATGCGAAAAGAATTGATTTTGGCAGCAATGGCATTTATGTCATTACAGGGCATGGGGAAAACTGCACACGTAGAGCTTATGCCAAAAAAAGAAAAAACAGAAGTTGCAAAGACGGACTCAACAAAACAACTTTCTGATTACGAAAAACTTATCAAAGACTGTATAAGTACCAACCATGGAATGTACACTGTACACCACATAAAAAATGACTGGTATTTCGAAGTACCGGATTCATTATTAGGAAGACTGATTCTAACAGTTACACGTTTCAAGGAAGTTCCACAGGGTTTCAAGCTCATCAGTGGTGAGGAGGTCAACAGAAGTGTATTATATTGGGACAAGCTCAATGACAAGTCCTTACTTCTTCGTGAGTACGTAAAATCTCAGTTCATAAACGAGAAAGACCAGATGGCACAGGCACTGAAAAGATCGACAATAAATCCTATAATTGCAAAATTTGATGTTGCCGGGGTCAATCCTGAAACTAATGCATCACTTATCAATGTCACAAAGTTTCTGTTGGCAGACAATAAGACATGCGGTTTCACATCTGGTGACCGCACTATTTTAGGGATAGGATCATTATCACAGGACAGAACATTCATGGATACTATCAAGACATATCCTATCAATACAGAAATAACTACAATCCGAACATACAGCATGAGTTCCGGAAAACTGCCTGCAAGCAAAACCGGAGCAGCAACTGTAATGCTTAATACAAGCATGGTTCTGTTACCAAAAGAACCTATGAAAGCCAGATATGCTGATGAAAGAGTTGGATATTTCAACGATCCCTTTACTTTTTTTTCTGACGAACAGCAAAAAACACAAAGTGCAGAAATAGTACAGCGCTACAGACTTGAACCTAAAGATCCTGTTCAATACAGTAAAGGAATACTGACTGAACCTAAAAAACAGATAGTGTACTATATTGACCCTGCCACTCCTAAAAAATGGGTAAAGTATCTCAAGGCTGGTGTAGAAGACTGGAATATAGCTTTCGAAGCGGCAGGATTCAAGAATGCCATTGTAGCCAAAGAATGGCCTGACGATCCAAGCATGAGCCTTGACGATGCAAGATACAGCGTAATACGCTATCTTCCATCTGAAACTCAAAATGCATATGGACCACGTATAGTAGACCCTCGTAGCGGTGAAATTATTGAAAGCCATGTATGCTGGTATCACAATGTAATGAACCTGCTTAAAAAATGGTATATGATACAGTGCGGACCTCTTGACAAACGTGCACGTACAATGACTTTCGACGATAAACTTATGGGAAGTCTTATACAGTTTGTATCAAGCCATGAAATCGGACATTCCATAGGTCTGCGCCACAACATGGCAGCCAGCTACGCAACCCCTGTAGAAAAACTTCGTGACAAAAAATGGGTAGAAGCCAACGGACATACGGTTTCTATTATGGACTATGCTCGTTTCAACTATGTAGCACAGCCTGAAGACAAAATTTCTCCAAAAGGTCTTTTCCCTCGTATAGGAATCTATGACAAATGGGCTATAGAATGGGGATACAAATACAGACCTGAGTTTGATGACAGCTTCAAAGAAAAAGAAGTTATGCGTGCCGAAACAACAAAACGACTAAGAAAAGATCACCGACTGATGTATATTGGTGATGAAGGTAAAGGTGATGACCCAAGAAGCCAGAGTGAAGACTTGGGAGATAACAGTATGATAGCAAGCGATTATGGAGTAAAAAACCTCAAGAGGGTTATGAAGAATATACTGGAATGGACCAAACAGCCTGACGGACAATATGATCATCTGACAGATATATACAGTTCTGTAAGAGGGCAGTTTGTAAGATACACATGGCACGTCCAAAAGAATATCGGCAGAAGGTATACAAACAATCTTCCTGACCAGAACCTATACAGCGACTATCCTAAAGACAGACAGAAAGAAGCTATTGACTGGTTTGGTAGAAACCTGTTCACAGCTCCACTTTGGCTATATCCGGAAGAAGTTACAAGCAATATAAAAAAAATAGACGTAATTAATGAAATAAAAGAGAAACAAAGTTCTGTAATCCTACTTCTTGTATCTTCTGAAATGATGTACAGAATGTACACAAAGTCACTGTTCTCTACAGATCCATATCCATTAGATGAATATCTAAAAGATGTATTCAATGCAGTTTGGCGTCCTGTGAATAATAAAGATGAAAGAATCAATTATTATACACGACAACTGGAAAGAATATATTTGGCTAATATAAAAAATATCCTATGTCCTTCGAAAACAGATAAAGAAGACACATCACTCAGACGTTCTGATGCCATACTATACGTAGAAAGCCATCTTGACGACATAGAAGAATACATAGATAACCAGATAAAAGTATATAATTCTGAAGATGACATAAACCATAGGCATTTTGTTTCCATGAAAAGAGAAGTGAACAGAATAAAAAAAGAATATTATTCTACCGATAAATAAACATTCGGTTTTGCTATTACGAAATATTAATTGCAATAGCAATCACAGTTTGACATTTCCCATTGCCTAAATATTTAGGCTGAAATATACGAAATCTAAATTAATAAAGGTACAGCCGCACAGACAAAGCGAACTGTACCTTTTATATAGCGATACATTGGAAACATTAGTACTCTAAATCAATTTATTTCACTATATTTGCAACCGGAAAAAACAAATAACATTTAAATATATGAGTATATTTTCAAAACTATTCGGAAAGAAAAATGCCGAAAACGCCGAAGAACCTGTAAGAGTAGGCGGAATGGAAGATTTCAT
>artificially_reared_1__coassemble_368_pt1 | contig 13790 bp, 8 predicted proteins | sample artificially_reared_1__metabat2_low_PE_002 | metagenome-assembled genome bin artificially_reared_1 | reverse complement strand
TCAAAAGAAAGCACGCTTTTCACAGTCACATTTTGACTAAGAAGACTAAAAAGCAAAAAAGAAACCTTGTACACTCAGGATTAGTACACAATTCAAACCTAAGCCAGGTAAAGGAACTTCTTTGCATGAAGTAATTTTAGCTTTAAAAGCGTATTTAGTATCATTTAAATTATTAACCGAATGTATTAGCTTTAAGTCCGATTGTAAAATATCGGCGCTTTCATTCAAAAAAGAATTAAAACTATGCCAAGATCAGTAAATCACGTTGCTTCAAGAGCAAGAAGAAAGAAAATTTTAGGTTTAACCAGAGGTTACTTTGGTGCTAGAAAAAATGTATGGACAGTAGCCAAGAATACTTGGGAAAAAGGTTTGACTTATGCTTACCGCGACCGTAAGAATAAGAAACGTAACTTCCGTGCATTGTGGATTCAGCGTATCAATGCAGCTGCTCGTTTGGAAGGTATGTCATATTCTAAACTGATGGGTGCTTTGCACAAAGCTGGTATTGAAATCAACCGTAAGGTTTTAGCTGATTTAGCTATGAATCATCCAGAAGCATTCAAAGCTGTTGTTGCTAAAGCAAAAGCTGCTTAAATAGCTTCATAGGAATAAAGAGTTATAAAAAAGCTGCTCCAACATTTTGGAACAGCTTTTTTTTATATTAAAATGTTGCTTAAACTTTGTAATATTAAATATTTGTATTATATTTGTAATACAAAAATATAGCCGCACTTGCAGAATCGGGAAACTCATCAAATTATAAGAAATACCGAGACAAGCTTCATATTCTAATGGCGGGCCACGCCTTCGGGTAGCATTTATGCCGGTGGATTACAAAGGAAATGAGCTCTCAAATCATGTCTATCGGAGTTTCGTCACGCCTCGGGTGCGGCTTTTTCTTTTCCATAGAAAATTAGTATAGTTGGCTTACCAATTCAGAATGAATTGAGTAGGCTTTTTTTTATTTCTAATATACTGTATATACTGTTGTTTGAATCATGATATCGAAGGAAAGATGAATTGTACAGCAAGATAAAAGGTTATAGTCTTGGTGGGAATCCATAGACTATAACCTTTTATTATTTAGTATTCTAGAATATTCTTGAACAGTTTTATTCCTATAGGATTATTAATAGCTTTATTGAAGTCCAGCGTTGAAATGATGATATGTCCTTTTCCTACAGGTATAATGCTTAATGCAGAGAAAAGTTCGTTCTTATGGTCTGCATAGCAGCCTACTATGCATTCTCCGTTCTCCAGTCTTAATCCTTCACGATGTCTGTCGTATGCAGAAAAACATTGGTATTCCCAATTGAATGCTGTAGCTTGTGGCAATCCTGAAAATAGTTTGTGGTGTTTTACAAAGAAATTTCCTCCAAACCAGTTCTTACCCAATATTCTGCTTCCTCTATAATCGGCTATTTCTTTTTCTTCCAGATATCTACACCATTCGGATGCATTGTCCAGTATTATTAGCTTGCCGCCCCTTGAAACCCATTCTATCAAAGGATCGTCTTGTCTGAAATTTCCTTTAATGATTCCAGGCTGCAGACTTTTGCCTACAAGAAGTGTTCCTTTTTCAGGCAAAGCTTTTTTAAGAGAGACTTCTGTATAATTCACATCAGTTTTTTTAAGTAGATTACACATGATATTGGATGTGTCTGCCACATAGATGTTTTTCTTTAATGGACAATTTTTAACCGAATAGATGATGTCATAGCCTGTTGCAACTGTTTTCCCGTTTCGTGAGAGTTCGGCTCTTATATTTGAATATCCTTCTTTGTCTGCTATGAAGCTGATATCCTCCTTCAGAAGTTCTCCATATATGACACCTCCACTGATGTTTACATTGAATTCTCTTTTTTGTCTTTGGGACTTTTCCTTATTATCGTTGACGAAAACTGTAAGCTTGTATCTGCCTCTCAGATTGGATTTGTTTACTATGTAAAAATCAACAGATGTGGTATCGTTAGCCTGCAATACTTTGCTTTTGGCTTTTACGGCTATATAGAGTGGTTGGTTATAGTATGCTATTATTGAAGGATCAGCTTTATGGTTTCTATATAAATCTACTATTCCGGAATGGTTTTCTACTTTTGTACTTTCCCATCCGTTTGTAGCCCATCCGTCTATGTTGTTGCTTATGTAAACGTTCTCTATCATTCTGCCTTGATAGTAGTATGATACACTTCCAAGACTGCGGCATAAAGAATCCACGTCAGGGAAAGCCTCAGTAAAACCTTTTTCTTTTATAAATGTGTCAAAGGCTGTATATTGTTTAAACATATCTTCGCCGTTCCATCCTTTTTCTCCTGTTTTCTCTATTTCATCTTTAATTATCTGAAGACGTGGAGGTGTACCTATAGCTCCTTCTTCTCCGTAGAATATTATTTCGTCTTTTTCTTTTTTGTATCTGAGGAAATCGTCTTTTGAATTATAAAAATCATCTTTATATACTCCCGGTCCGTCTGCATGGTGCTGATCCCACCATCCTTGTTCGTATATTGTAGTATCGTTGGGTAACATGTGCATCTTTACTGGAGCAGGGGTGATGGGGCAAGCACCGTCATACAGTTTACGGCCAAAATAAGTGGATGTAAATGTAATACATCTTGTTGGGTCCAGTTTGTGTGCATCGCGTATATCATTTATTTCGTTAGGAAGTGGATTTCGTGCAGATTCATTAATCATGTTTACTATGACTAATGATGGATGATTTCTGTCTCTTTTTATCATACGAAGAAGTTTTTCACGCTTCCATTTTTTTGCAAAATCAGAGTTACCGGGTTTATAACCTCCGGGTTCTTCGTATATGAGAAGACCTAGTTCATCAGCAAGATCAAATACAGATGTCTGTCCAATTCCTCTATGAAAGTTCAGCATATTCATTCCTAACTGCTTTGCTGCCATTATATGTCTTTTAGCCAATTCTTCAGTTGGGTATATACCGTTGACAGGCCAGTGACTCCATGAAATAGCTGTATGTAGAACTATTCGTTTATTGTTGAGCATGAACATTTTATCGCCGTTAATGGTTTTTACATCAAACCATCTGAAACCGAATCTTTCAGTCTTGCTGTGTTCTTCATCATTGCTGTTTTTCCATTTGATGGTAAGCAGATATAGATTCGGACTGTCAGGACTCCACGGTTTAGCATTGCTTACTTTTATATTCCTGTTTGCTTTGAATATCTCTTTATTTGAAGATATCTTATCCTGGGCCTTCCATACGGTTTTGCCTGTTTTATATTCTGATATAATGTATTCTATATTACCGTTATATTCTTTTACATTATTGGCTATAGTAGTTATTACGTTTATCCGGTTTATTTCAGGTGTGTTCTGAATGTAGATATTTTCAATATAGCTGTTATCGGTAACATTTAAATGGACTTTTCCTGTTATACCTCCAAAACCATGACTGGGGGGTGTTTCGTAATCTCCCCACATGAAGGAATCCCAGTCTCTCCATGCGAAATTTCCGTTTGGATCTGTAATTCTTACTGCAAGTTTATTGTTATCGCCATATTTTACGTATTTGCTTATGTCAACTGTGAATGGAGTTCCATTAATAAGTTCGTAACCGGACAGTTTATTGTTTACGTATACTTCGGCACGCATTCTTGCACTTTCAAAGTCTAATGTTATGCGTTTGTCTTTCCATGAATCAGGAATATTGAAGTCGGTCGTAAACCATGATACACCACAATAGTTACCACATATACCATGCGAGTCGCCATTTTGTCCCCATGTATATTCTTCTACTGTAGCTGGAATTTTTATGGATATAGCTTCTTTGTTGGTATATAGACTATCCCATCCGCACATAGGTTCACGCGACTGTATTTCGTCTAGATTGTAAGGCGGAAGATAAAGTTTGTCGTTGAAGTATTCAGCTTTCTTGTCAAGCCAAAGTTTCCATCCTTGTTTACTGAGATCAATATTTTGAGCTATAACAGGAAGTGTTGTACTCAAAAAAATGATAGATACGAAATGTTTATTCATAAATATATGTTTTAAAATACGAATACACCCGATACTTTCACAAGCACCGGGTGATGAAAAATAAACCTAAATAATTTTATATGAGTTATTACATTTTGCATTTTACCTCTTGCTCTGTGTAAGTAGGTCCATTACTTTTGACGTTACCATCCTTATCGAACCAAATAGGATCGATAACCAATGAAGGTTTGTCTGGAGCATCGTTGGTTATACCATGACAAGATATCCAGTATCTGCCGTCAGGTCCTTTGAATATTTCATTATGACCTACCTGATTGAATGGTGAATTTTCGTCTCCTTTCCATTTGAATCCGTTCTTTTTGCAAGCAGCTTTGCTCATTGCACCGTAGAAAGGATTGTCTTTATTCTTTTTCCATGGACCAGTTATTTTGTCGGCTGTAGCATAACCTATTTCATAACCTCTTGTCCAACTGGAGTAGAAGAGGTAGTACTTACCATTTTCTTTTATTACGTATGCACCTTCAATTCCTATTGAGTCCCAATCGTAGTATTTTTTCACTTTTGGAATAGGGCGGCCATCGTATCCCGGTTCATTTACAAGTTTTTTGTTTTTATCGTACTCAAATTTTACCTTTCCGGGAGTGATTGCTGTTGTAGGCTCTGTAAGGAACTTTCCATTTTCAAGGTCAATCTGTGCATATCCTATACCGAATTCGCGTCCTCTGTTCCAGAAAGCCCATACCTTATCGTCTTCATCCTGGAACAATGTCAGGTCATTGCCATTTGCCAAAGGTTTGTCTTCGGTCACAACCTTATACGGACCTTCAATTTTATCAGCAACAGCATAGCCTATATGTTGTCCCTTGTATCCTGCTGATGGGTTAGAGCAGTTGAATGTGGCATAATATTTACCGTTGATTTTATGGATTTCCGGAGCCCAAAAACGTCTGTAGTACCATTTAGTGGAATCAGGACGTGCAACTATATATTTCACAAACTCCCAATCCTTAAGGTTGTACGATTTATATAAAGGTACCCCGGCATTCAGTTTTCCGTCTTTTTCCTGTCTGTCCCAATGAGGAAATGCAGTCCCTGTCAGATACCAGGTATTATTATCTCTCAAGACCTGGCAGTCTCTTAATCCTTTTGAGTCAATACCTGAACGGATAGGATTCTGATATGTGAAAACAGGGTTTTCCATTATTTCTTTTGCCATATCAGGATTGGTTTTTTCTATTCCCGTGAACAAGTATACTATCATTCCTGCATCAGAAGGATCGAAGCAAGTTCCTTTCTTTTTTATGCATGTTGAGATTCTGTCATATAGAAAATCCCATGCTCCGGCTTTGTATAAAGGATGATTTCTGGCAGGTGATGTCTTTATCCAGTCGAAATATTCTCTTTTGCAGAAGAATCCTATATAGTCTTTTCCATTGTTTTGGTCAACTATCTGTACAAACTTGGCATTTCCTCCTTCCGGAGTAGAAAATGCTTCTTTCATTTCGTCCCATGTCCATCCTGAATGATTGTCCCATCCTTTATTCTTTTCAGGTTTGTCGCTGTGACGGTTGTTCCATTGAGAGTGGGAGAGTAGTGTTACATACTGGCGTTTGTCTTTCTCTGCTCTGTTCATAGCCTCACCCACAACCTGCATAGGACCAGCCGCTATTATTATCAGAGGATTATCTGCAGATGATTCGTTTATGACATCGCGCATTGCATTGTATGCTATTTCTGCATTGTCTACAGCGCAAATGAACTTTGTGTTATTGAAACCGAACCATTTTTTGCTTCCAAGTGCACTTATGCGCATATGTTCGTAGGCACTTATGCCATGTTTGTTTGGTCTGTCCTGATTGCTTCCCCATATGTGGTCACTATATGTATATAATACGAGTTTGTCCTGTAACCCTTTTGCTGCAATCATAGCCAAAGACAATGGAGTGGCTGCCCAGTCATCGTCATCGTGTTCGTTTCCGTCACTACTGATGGCTATGCGCCCTTTCCCCTGCCATAGAGGGGTTTGGGCGCATAGATTGCCAATAGTAATGAAAACAGTAAATATTAATAGTATTATGTTTTTCATTATATTGTATTGTTTTAGTATTAATTTGTTATTTAATTTCTGTCAGTTTGAATACAGTAGCATCGTGTGCTCCAAGTTCTGCTGAAAGTTTTCCTTTTGCAGTTCCTATGTCTTGTCTTTTCCACAAATCTCTAACCTTGTATTCACCTCTCAATGACTCAAGCTCCATATTGAATGTTACTTTTGCAGGTTTGTCCTGAAGATTGAACAGTGCAATGTAGCGTTCACCTGTTTCAGGAACAGTAGCTGTCCAGATGGCATAATTCTTATTCTTGAATACTTGTCTGTTGTCTGTTGAGTGCTGATTTATTGCAATGATTTCATCATTCTTGAAATATTTATTAATAATCTCTTTTGGAGTAGACAGAAGATCTGAACCAATCATCAGCGGTGAACGTGCAATACAGAACAGAGTCATTAAAGTATTGTATTCTTCAGGAGTAAATTTACTCATGCGTTCGTTTCCTACAGGACGGTTTTGAAGTGCAAGTTTTCCGAAAGGAATCATGTCAGCATCAGGCCAGCTATCTTCTCCAATATGTGATGACCATGCGTTCAGAAGGTCGAAGTTGTGATACAAGTCTTCCCAGTTATCCCAGAAATCGGCAGAAACACGCCACATTGTAGCATTTTTCTTGATATGTTCAGCTTGGCTTAGAGGTGCTTCTCCGCATGACAGACTTAGAACCATAGGGCGACCACAGTTTTCGATTGCTTTACGCATCATTTCTATTTCACCTTTATGGTATGGAGGATACATAGTATCATCGGCTTTGATAAAATCAACTCCCCATTCTGCATAAAGCTTGAAGATTGAATTATAATATTCCTGAGCTCCTTCTTTCGAAGCATCTACACCGTACATGTTATTACACCAGTTACAAGTATCAAACGGTTCGGCTATATCGAATGCAGTAGCATTGCTTCCCATGATTTTTGATTTCTGGAAATAAGCCTGACGTGCTATACCGCGCATGATGTGTATACCGAATTTCATACCTTTGCTGTGAACATAATCAGCCAATGGCTTGAATCCTTGTCCGTTTGCGGCAGAAGGGAATCTTTTTACTGATGGAATCAGGCGGCTGTATTCATCCATACATAAAGTGTCAAGCGGTTCGCCGTTCTTTCCAAGTCTTATGTCAGGATGTCCGTATCTTTTACCAGGATTGTTCCATCCGCCAGGATTGTCGTTAAACCAGCAATAGTCTATTACAGCATATTCCCATCCGTGCTGTTTCAGGTTTTCTGCCATATAGTCCACAATAGCTTTGAATTCCTGTTCGTTTATACGGCAGTCATAAGCATCGAAACTGTTCCATCCCATAGGAGGAGTTGGTGCTACTTTACATTTTCCGGTTTGTTTTTCAGATACGGCTGTATCTGTTTGATTTTGTGTGTTTGGTTGGCAGCTTGCCATAAGCATTATTCCAAGAGCTGCCGTTAATAAAGTTTTTGCTTTCATGATATGTAATAAATTAAATGTTTCTGTTGCAAAAATATATTGCTTCTGAGTCATCTTTTGTTTGTATCGTACGTGTTATTTTGTCAATTGTTCAGATTCAACATATTTATATTATTTGTATTCTTTATCAAGAGAATAAAAAGGAAGAGGAACATAATCGCGGTCAGTCAGCATCTTTTCAGCCATTGTGTCTCTAAGTTTTTTTTCTATTTCTGCATATTCTTTTTTCCCTGCCAGATTGTTTAGCTCCTGTGGGTCATTCTTAAGATCGTAAAGTTCAAACATCGGCCTTTCAGAGAAATACCTTGCTTTCCACTCACGGTCAATGAAACCTGTTCTGTTTTGTTCTACCATGTCAAGCCAGAAAGGTTCATGAGAAAAATCAACCGGCCAATATGCCAACTCGCGTACAGGATTATATATGAGTTTGTATCTGTCTGTCACTATAGCGCGTATAAGGTCGAAATCCTTTGTTGTAACAGGAAGGTCTTCGGCATGGGCACCACGTGCAGAGAATACCCACTCTCTGTCTTTACCCGGTTTTCCGAGAAGAGTATGTGCAAAACTGTGGCCTGTCATTTTTTCGTCAGCTTTAAAACCTGCCAATTCGAGCAATGTTGGGGCAAAATCCTCACCCGAAACAAGTTTCGAACTGTATGTTCCTGGTTTTATCTTTCCTGGCCATCGAACTATTAGTGGAACATTTATTCCTAATTCGTATAGCGTTCCTTTACCTCTTAAAAGTGCTGAACCATTGTCGCCTACGAAAACAACAATCGTATTGTCTGCCAGTCCTCGTTTTTCTAGTTCTTCCATCATCAGTCCGAACTGTGTGTCCATGCGTGCTATTTCGTCATAATGGCGTGCAAAGTCCTCTCTAATCAGTTCATTGTCCGGATAGTTATCAGGTAGTTTGATAGCTTTGGGGTCGTGTGGTTCAGGAATTGCATTCTTGTCCCATGGGCGGTGTGGGTCATAGAAACTCACTTGTCCGTAGAATGGTTTTCCTTTTCCTTCTGAAGCAGCCTTGTCAAGGAAAACCTTTAATTCCGGCAACGGTTGTCCACCTATTCTGTGGTAGTCAAAACGCTGTCCGAATGTAGCCATGTTGTTTCTTTCTATGGCTTCTTTGATATCTTTGTTTCTTTTCAGTCCGTCCTGATGATGACTGCGTGCTGTTACACCAATATAATATCCGTTCTTTTTCAGTATGTCGGGGTATGTTATCACATCTCCTGGCAATGGAAGTGAAAACATAGACATAGTAGTAGAAATAGTAGAACGCCCGCTGAAGAATGATGAACGCGAAGGAGCGCTTTGTGGAGCAGTTACATATGCTCTGTCGAACACCATTCCTTGTGATGCGAACTTATCAAAGTTTGGTGTTTTAATGTCTTTATTGCCATAGCATCCCAGGAAAGGTACACTATGGTCATCCGAAATAATAAAAAGAATATTAGGCTTTTCCTGTTGTGCCACTATCGATTGTGTGTAAGCAATAGCTATTGCTGCAAGAGGGATAAATCTTTTTGTATTCATAATATAATTAATAAATTATTGGATATACTGAGAATCTGTCTGTCCATGAATCTGTTCTTTTTTAACATAAGTGGAACGATTGGCTTCCTTTACCTTTTCTTTGTCTAATTTTTCAACTTTTCTGTCGTATGTGTATAGGCCGTTCATCTCATTTTCCACATCAGTCCACTGTGTATATACGGCACCGCTCAATCCTCTGCGTATATATTCATTTATTTGGTTTATGAATTTTACATACTCGGCTGTAGCTTCTGTTTTGCCTTTATAATTGTGGTGAACCCAAGGTCCGTCCGTATCCCATATGTGTCCTTCAATTTTGTAGCCTATTGCACCGTATTCACCATTGACTGTGGCTCTTTTGCTGCTTATAAGCGGAACATGTGGCGGGCGGTAAGAGTGATTGTCTTTTATGTGTCCCACCTCATAGTCAATGCTTGGTTTGCGGGCATCTATACCACTGTTTCCTGTAACAAGACGCGAAGGGTCAAGTTTCATAACGTTTTCTGTTATACGTTCGCAGTCATAAATACCCCAATGTTCGTTGAATACTATCCAGTTCACTATAGATGGATGATTCCAGTATGAACGAATCATGTTTTGCAATTCTGTTTCAAATTGTACTTTCTCTTCTTCATTTCTTGTCTTGAAACAGTTAGGCATATCTTGCCATACCAGTATTCCTAATTTATCACACCAATAATACCATCGTTGAGGTTCTACCTTGATATGTTTTCTTATCATATTGAATCCCCATTCCTTGATATTCATTATATCCCATTTCAATGCTTCGTCTGTTGGGGCTGTGTAAATACCATCAGGCCAATATCCTTGGTCGAGTGGACCCATCTGGAATATGAATTCATTGTTCAATGCAAGTCTTTGAACATCGTTTTCGTTTAGCAATGAGATTTTTCTCATTCCTGAATAACTTCTTATTTCGTCCTGTACGTCTCCTTTTTCTGTAATAAGTTCAGCTTTGATGTCGTATAGGTAAGGCGTGTCAGGAGTCCAAGGCTTAATGTCCTTTAATTGAAGGAATATTTGTTTGTTCAGTTCTCCTGTAGCCTGTGAACATATAGCTCCGTCTGATAAAATTGATATTCTTACTTTAAGGTTTTGTTTGCCAGCCGAATTTACTGTAATACCGAATTTCTTATCGTCGAAGTATGGAACTGTATGTATCGAAGTAATATGATTTTTGTTTACAGGTTCTATCCATACGGTTTGCCATATACCTGATGAAGGAGAATAACTGTAACCTTTGGGTTCTGAAAAACGTGTATTGTTCTGTTTGCCATGAGGAATAGCTTTGTCGTTTCCTGACAATGATTTCCTGCTGTTTTGAAAAATCTTTGAGGAACTGGCTTATGTCAATAGAAAAAGGGTCGTATCCTCCCTTATGAGTACCGGCATACTCTCCGTTTATGAAGATGGTCGATTCCCAGTCTACAGCTCCGAAATTCAGTTTTATCGATTTGTCTTTCCATTCTTTGGGTATTGTAAACTTTCGTCTGTACCATGCTGTTTTACTATCTAATTGTTTTCTGACTCCTGATATGGCAGATTCCCATGGAAATGGAACAAGAATCTTTTCTTTAAGCCTTTTCCCTGTTGGCAGTTTGTCACCGTTTTGTGCTTCTTGGAATTCCCATATACCATTCAGGTTTTTCCATTCGTTGCGTTGCATTACCGGACGTGGATATTCCGGAAGTACGTTGTCTATATCAATCTTTTTGCTCCACTCAGTCATTAGCGGCGCTTCTTTCATTTCCCATTTTTGTGCAATAGCCTGCGAAAACGAGAATAAAACGGAAGTAAGTAATAAAAATGATTTTGTTTTCATGGTGATAAAATTGTTTTATGACAAAAATATGATAATTGCCTATGTTGAATTGTAGTATATATACGCAGGTTTATATTGTATGTACAGATTTATACTTTATGCATGTTTGTGTATACATAATATAAAAGTGTGTACAATGTGAATAATGTTTTGTGGCGGATGTCATTATTTTTGCACCGTAAATTAATAATCCATGAAAAATATGAATACTGTTTTATTTAAGAAGTTGTTGTTTATTGTCTTCATACTTGTGCCTTTTTGCGTAAAATCTAATAATAGCAGTGTCGTTTATGATGATCCTCGCAAAGGAGTAAATGTGTCTGAACTATATAAAGTTTATATAAATGGAAACTCGTCGGAAGAAGTAGTTGTATTTAAAAACGAGTGTAACAAGTATTACAAAGGAATGCCCGGCGAAAGGAAGAATGATGATAAGCCTTTGACCAAATTCAAGGGTAGGAGTATTCATTGGGGGCATTTTGCTTTTGACGGTAAAGTGGAGGTTTGCGTAAAGTTCAGTAAGGATATTTCAAATGAAAAAGTCAATATATATCCTTCGCGTTTCAATGTTGGAGTGAACAAGGTTGACAATCATACAATATCATTTGTGCTGGAAAAGCAGGGACAATATTCTGTAGAGGTTGGAGAAGACGGTTATAAAGAAGGGTTACTTCTGTTTGCCGACCCTATTGAAAATGATATTCCGAAAGATTTGAAGGAGTGGACCGTTATTGAAGAGGCTGATGCAAGCTTTATTTCAAAATGCAGTACAAGCGATTCTTCATGGTATTTTAAAAAAGGAGTGCACAATATTGGAGTTTGTAAAGTTCCACAACACGTTAAAAACATATATTTAGCCTGGTGCTTGGGTGTATGGAGCATTTATAATGGATGGAAAGTCCTGCTCTGATGTAAAAATATATGGAAGAGGTGTTCTGTCGGGTGCAAAATTGCATTTAAGGGAATCTCATATGGTAGAAGCCAAAAATGGAGCAGACGGGATTACAGTTGATGGAATAGTGATTTCCGATTATTCATTTTTTGCGATAAGATTGCTTGGAAGTAATAACAATGTTTCTTGGACCAAAATAGTTGGGGGGTGGATTTATAATTGTGATGGCATAGCTGCTTATGCTAACTCGAAAATAAAAAACTGCTTTATTTGGGCAAACGATGATAATATAAAAATATACAGAGATAATATTATTGTAGAGGACATTGTATGTTGGCAATTGGATAATGGTGCCATATTCCAGCTCAATTGGAGTAACTCTCAGGCAAGAAACTGTATTGTGAGGAATGTGGATATAATAAGGGCCGAATGGGATTCTGACAGAGCAAATAATGGAATAATAAGTTGTAGAAATGCCGGAGGAGTGGATGAGAACTTTATTTTTGAAAATGTGTACACAGATACACCGGTTTCTCATATTTTCAGACTTTCACCTTTGGGTGATAAGGAACAGGTTATAAATAATTTTATTTTTAGAAACTGGGACATAAAGATCGATAATCTTAAGGGTAAAAGAAACTATATAGAAGGAACTTCTGAGAAGAATGAAATAACAGGTTTGTTTTTTGATAGATTTAAGGTAAACGGGATAAAACTTGATGAAAATAATTTTCATGAAATCTTGAAGGTTAGTATGAAAAATTGTGCAAGGGTATATTGTAAATAGTAATTAGGAAAAGGTATTAAGTAGTGTAAACCTTGCGCATTACGGTTTTCAATAGGTATCATAATAATGGATGATGATGTTATGGTGTTTGTTTTAGGTTAATAGTCATCCAATATTTTAAAAAAGGGGAGTCTCTCCTCTTTTTTTTATGTATAATAAATTTCATAATTGAAAAATAAATTATCTTTGTTTGGCTTTTAATAATGTAGTATTATGATAAATACAATGAAACTAAGAATCCTTTTTCTGTCAATTCTCATAGTTTTTTCTATCCTTGTTTATGGAAACAATACTTCCCGATTTAGGACTTTAAATATGGATGATGGACTGGCACATACAGATGTCACTTGTATTACCCAGGATTGTTCCGGATTGATTTGGATTGGCACCAATGGAGGACTGCAGAGTTTTGATGGCTATAATCTGCAAAGTTATGAATATTATAAGGATAATGAAAGAATCAGGCTTTTGCATGACAGAATAACGTCCCTTGAAGCTGATTCGAGTAATTTATGGGTTGGAACGGAAAGCGGGTTGTTGAAGTTCAATTACAATGTAGGTAGATACGTAGATTATGATGTTTGTCAAGAACTTGAAGTATTGCATCATTCGCATGTAAGGAATGTAAAGTTGCTGCAGAACAATACAATGTTTGTGTTCACTACAGATTCTGTGTATGTTGTTCGTGAAAATGATGGATACCTGCTCCCTGTAAAATTCGAGAATTATTCCAATGCAATGAAAAATGCTCATTCTGTAGTGCAGGCATTCGGCTGTATATGGATATGTACTGCTGAAAGATTAATACAGCTGAAGGTCTCGGGAAATGAGGTTCTTACTGTTAATTCATTCAGTTGTAGAGATTTATCTATGCACAACGAACAGGCTTCTTCATTGTATGTTAAAGATAATTTTCTTTATATCAGGATAAATTCCGGGTGTATAAGATATTTGCTTGAAGAAGATGGAACACTGAACAGAGAAAGATATGATTATTATGACTTTAATTCATTAAATCCGTTTATTCCTAAAAACACTTCCGGTAAAGTTATTGTTGACAGTAAGAATACCATATGGTGTACTTCTAGAGTGGGATTGTTGGAAATCTCAAATACATCAGGCACGATGAAGGCTAAAGTACATTCTAGAGCATCTTTTAATGTAACATCGGTTAATTCTAATTTCCTATCTACAATTTTCATTGATAGTTTT
>artificially_reared_1__coassemble_367_pt1 | contig 13831 bp, 9 predicted proteins | sample artificially_reared_1__metabat2_low_PE_002 | metagenome-assembled genome bin artificially_reared_1 | reverse complement strand
TCCTCACAAAGATAATATTTACATCCATTCTCTTATAATCTGATAATACTATAGTTTGTTATAGTATGACAAAAAGTAATTATATAGAGTCCTATTTTAATTATATTCTTTAACTTTGCAGTATAGTTGTTCAATAGAGGCTTTATTTTGTATAGCCTGAAAACAGTAATAGAAAAAGATAAAGCATGAAACATACCATTTGGATAATATGCCTGATAATACCATTATTATTTAGTTGCAAAACAAGAAACAATTCAAAAACAACCGAAAATAGCACTACTGACAGTACTTTTACCCACCAAAACAAGAATGTACAAATCGTCCCGAAATATGCCAAGGGATTTAATGTCACATACACGGACAAAGGTTATTGTCTCCTCGATATCAGAGACCCTCAAAAAGAAGAAGGCGTAGAAACCTTTCATTACGCATTAAAGCCTAAAGGTGTAAAAGTTTCGGATATTCCAAAAGGTTATACAGTAATAGAGACACCCGTTAAGAGTACTATCTGTATGACTTCTCTACAGCTTTCTAATTTTATCAAACTTGCTGAACTTGATGCCGTTGTAGGTATTACAAGTACACGCCATCTGTTCAATCAGGATATGCAGAAAAGACTGGATGAAGGAAAGACCCATAAGATTGGCATTGAAGGCAATTTTGACAATGAGATTATTATGGGTATAAACCCTGATGTTATACTGATATCTCCATTCAAGCGCGGCGGATATGATGCACTGACAGAGGTTGGCATACCGCTGATTCCACATCTGGGATATAAGGAAATGACTCCGCTGGGACAAGCTGAATGGATTAAATTCGTAGGACTGCTGATAGGTAAAGAAGAAAAAGCCAACAAAGTATTCTCAGAAATAGAAAACCGCTATTTGGAACTGACCAAACTAACATCGCAGATTAAAAAACGTCCGGTGGTATTCAGTGGCGAACTTAGAGGCGGCAACTGGTATGCCGTAGGTGGAAAGAGTTTCCTAGCCCAACTATTCAAGGATGCAGGTGCCGATTATTTTCTTAAAGATGATGTACGTTCCGGAGGAATATCTCTCGATTTCGAGACTGTTTACAGTCAGGCTGCATATGCCGACTATTGGAGAATAGTAAACAGCTATAAAGGAGACTTTTCTTATAACACACTGCAGGCTGAAGACATAAGATATGCAGACTTTCAGGCTTTCAAGAAAAAACAAGTGATATACTGCAATATGAGCGAAAAACCATTCTACGAGAGTATGCCGGTAGAACCGGAAACAGTTCTGGCCGACCTGATAGCTGTTTTCCATCCACAGCTACTGCCAAACCATACTCCACGCTATTATGAACTTTTAAAATAATAACTATAATAAAGAATGAAACGTCCGGTTGCACTATACATGTTATTCATTATAATTCTAATTTTCATATTCTTTCTGTTGAACATAATTTTAGGCTCTGTGCAGATTCCTTTTAGGGATGTATGGGATATCCTGTGGGGAGATTACAATGGAAATGAAATATGGCAGAATATAATATGGAAGTCCAGAGTCCCTCAGGCATTGACAGCCTTGGTGGCAGGAGCCGGACTGTCCGTCAGCGGACTTCAGATGCAGACTGTGTTCCGTAACCCGCTAGCAGGGCCTTCCGTATTAGGTATCAGTTCCGGAGCCAGTATGGGTGTGGCATTCGTAGTATTGCTGTCCGGTACCTTAGGAGGAGTAGCACTGAGCAAGATAGGTATTATGGGTGAAATAGCACTTACCATATCGGCTATCATCGGTTCACTGTCCATTATGGCACTCATCATATTCGTATCGCAGAAAGTAAAAGGAAACGTGACTTTGCTGATTATAGGTGTCATGATAGGCTATGTGGCAAATGCCGTAATCGGCGTTCTGAAATATTTCAGTGTAGAAGAAGACATTCGTGCATACGTCATTTGGGGATTAGGCAGTTTTGCCAGAGTTTCGGGCAATCAGATGACCCTGTTTGTTTCCATAATGCTTGTGCTGCTGCCTGTTTCTTTCCTGCTGGTAAAGACTTTAAACCTGTTGTTACTTGGCGACGCATATGCACGCAACCTTGGACTTAACATCAAAAGGGCCAGACTGCAGGTCATTACCTGTTCAGGTGTATTGGTTGCAATTGTCACAGCATATTGCGGACCAATCATATTCCTTGGACTGGCAGTTCCACATCTGTGCCGCACTATGTTCCGCACATCAGACCATCGCATCCTGATGCCGGCATCTTTACTGATGGGAGGAGCTATGGCTCTGTTATGTAACCTTATCGCACGAATGCCAGGCTTCGAAGGTGCACTTCCTGTAAATTCAGTAACAGCCCTTGTAGGAGCACCGGTTGTCATTTCAGTATTGTTCAACAAACGACGTAACGACATTAACGAATGATGGGAAATAATCATATACATATCAATCATCTCACTATCGGATACAAGGAAAGAGGAAACAAAAAGACTGTTGCCTCCGACATAAACGCCACCATAAGGAGCGGAGAGCTGACATGTCTGCTTGGAGCCAATGGTATCGGAAAATCCACACTGCTCCGCACTCTATCAGGGTTTCAGGCTCCGTTGGGTGGGGAAATCATCATCAGGGAAAGACCTCTGTCCGACTATACTGACAAAGAGCTTGCAGGTATTATCGGCGTTGTACTGACAGAGAAATGCGAACTGAGAAACATGACCGTAGAAGAGCTTGTTGGTATGGGACGAAGCCCTTACACAGGGTTTTGGGGCAGATTGAGCAAGCATGACAAAGAAGTGATTGACAATTCCATAAAGCTTGTCAATATAGAACATCTGAGATACCAGATGGTACATCAGCTGAGTGACGGTGAAAGACAGAAAGCCATGATAGCAAAGGCCCTTGCACAGGAAACAGACATTATCTTCCTGGACGAACCTACTGCCTTTCTTGACTTCCCGAGCAAGGTAGAGATTATGCAATTACTGCACCGCCTGTCACATTCGGGAAACCGCACCATTTTCCTTTCAACACACGACCTGGAACTGGCACTGCAGATTGCAGATAAAGTATGGCTTATGAACCGTGAAGTGGGTGTACAAACAGGAACACCAGAGGACTTATCACTAAACGGAAGCCTCAGCCATTTCTTTCTGAGGAAAGGTATAAGATTCGATATGGAAAGCGGCCTGTTCCGTATATCAAAACAGGCTACTGTATCAACGCGACTAATAGGCGAAGGCAACAGATATACTATGGCACAGAAGGCTCTTGCCAGACACGGCATAGATGCATCAAGAGAAAACAGTTCAGACTGGTATATCGAAGTGACTGATGAATATTTCAATGTGCACCATACCAATGGAGAAACAGAACTGACATCAAGTATAGAAGATTTGCTACAGTCTGTACAAAACCTACTTGCTGCCTTGCCCCGTTAGGCGACAGGCAATGTTTCCATCCTCGTCAATAAGCATTATGGTAAGTTCTGTATAGGTAAGTAATGCAGAACAATGTTTCATACACTCATTCAATAGTGCAGGGAAAAAGAGTGATGCATCCGAATCCGACAGACTTGTCCACAATTCTCTTGCCAATGTCATATCGGATATTACATTAAAGGTCTCCTGAGAACAGCCACATTGTTTAGCCAGTTCAATAAGGAACTGTTTGTTCATAACAACCTGCTTGCTGTATGTATTCAAGTGACCTTCTGCAAGTTTCACGGCTTTACCGAGCATTATACCCATTGTCACCTTACCTATTTTCAAATCTTCAGCTATTTTGAGAGTCTCACCTATATAATTTCCGTAATGGACAAAGGCTTGTGGAGGTAAGTCCGGATATTCACGTTTGACGTATTTCTCGCTTTTGGCTCCGGAGTTTATAACAAGGCGCTCAGTTCCTATTGCCTGACAGACTTCTATTTCACGACGGATGGCATCAACAAACGCTTCCGACGAGAATGGTCGTACAATTCCTGAAGTACCTATAATGGAAATGCCTCCCACTATTCCAAGTTTAGGATTGAATGTCTTGAGGGCAAGTTCCTCTCCTCCGGGTACAGATATAGTAACATCAAGTCCACCACTATATAATTCTGACAATTCTCGTATAATCATCCGACGTGGAGTATTGTTTATGGCAGGCTCTCCCACCGGAAGCCCCAATCCAGGAAGAGTGACTACTCCTACACCCTTACCTTGAAGAAAATGTATTCCCGGATTTTCTGAGTAAGAAACTTTTACTTCTATGACTCTGTTGTTTGTTACATCAGGGTCATCTCCTGCATCTTTTACTACAGTAGCAGTGGCCGATGAAGCATCATTCTGACAGACAGTTTCAACCGTCAAAGACAACTCCTCTCCGTCCGGTATCAGGAAACTTACTTCAGAAAGTGATTTACCAGTAAGCAACTTTATCAGTGCAGCTTTGGATGCTGCTGTGGCACATGCCCCTGTAGTATAACCGCTACGCAACGGATAAAAATCAGGCAACAGACGTTCCACCGCCTTACGAAGTCCGTGTACACCAGTAACAGTAATAAAACTGTCAGGCAAAGAAGGACGGCATACTGCATAAACCGGAATTCCCAGACTACGGGCAGCTTCCAGTTTCTCTACGAAACCTCCGCTTTCCCCGCTTTCCTTGGTCAATATAGCTTGAGGCCTTATCTTCTCCATAAGATCCGTTTCTGGTTCACCTTCGTGATAATAGACCAATCGGCTTGCATCAAATCCCTGTCTGACTGCTAATGACAATGATTCCTCCCTGTCAAGGATACGAAACCAGCATTCTGGGTTTAAAGTTTCATCAGCCCAGAAATCACGCAATTTGCCGATAGTCTGCACTCCCGTAAGAGCGAGAATACGCGAGATACCGTCCTCCTTCAAACGTAGGACAGCATCATTATAGTCTTTACACCATATCACATCGTCAGTACGTGGAGGATATTTACGTTCGAAACGGACTACACTCAAATTAAGTTTCCTGCTTACCTGCTCTACAGTCTTATGCAGCAGAACAGCAAATGGATGGGCAGCATCTACCAATAACCGTATCCCGTTGGAACGACAGAACTCTTCCATCTTCTGTTCATCCATTCCACCGGTCACACGCTCACCGTTGCGGCAACTCACCTGCTGCAGCTCTCCGCGAGTAGAATAAAAATAAGACTTGCCGGCCTCATCAAGCACCTTTACGGCGAGTCTGCCTTCTGTTGTCCCACCCAATACCAGTATCATGGTCTGAACAAATGTTTAAAGTCCGAAGCATACAAACGGGAAAGCCCCTTACGGTTGTCTATAGCATCACCGACAACGAGCAGAGTTGTAAGTGTAAGGTTATTCTCGCGTACTATACGAGCCAAATCCTTCAGTACTCCCCTGTAAATCTTTTCTTCCTTCCATGTAAGTTTATAGCACGCCGCTACAGGCGTTTCAGGCGGATATGCCTGCAAGAGTTCTCTCTGCACATCTTCTACTATAGATGCACTGAGGTATATACACATGGTGCTCTGCGACTGTGCAAGCTTGTGCAACTGTTCTTTTTCCGGCATCGGAGTTCGTCCCTCTCCACGTGTAAGTATGATGCTCTGTACCTTCTCAGGTATAGTGAACTGCGAACGTAAAGCAGCTGCAGCAGCCTGAAATGAGGATATACCCGGAGTAATATGATAACTCATACCATATTCGTCGAAGAATGCCATCTGTTCCTGTATGGCACCGTATATACATGGGTCACCTGTGTGAAGACGTACCACAAACAGACCTTTGTCATAGAATTCCTTCATCAAGGCAAACTGTTCCTGAAGGTCCATATTAGCCGAGCTACGTACTACCGCACCTTCCTTGGCATAATAAGTCAGTTCGCGAGGTACAAGACTTCCTGCATACAACACCAGATCCGCCTTTTCAAGCATATGCTTACCTCTCACGGAAATCAGTTCAGGGTCGCCAGGGCCGGCTCCTACTATCTCTATATGTCCACCACGCACAGCATTGGCATCAAGAGTTACGGCAAAAGTAAAGTTTGAATCAAGTGTAAGCTCACCTTTCTGCTTTTCAATCAGCCACTTTCCGCGTTCACAGCTCTTGAAAGCCGCACTCTCTGCCACTCCATAAACTCCTGTCACGTCGTGTACTTTTTGCGAAGGATTAGGAATCTCAATACCGCTCAGTTCTTCCTGAGAGTATATGCAGACTTTAGCGTGTTTCCATTTATCATGCAATGCAGCGAACAAAGGTTCGTCTTTCTTCAGTTCTATAGTACCTATAGTAGCCAATGATAGTGGCGAAAGATGCTGTGATTTCAAATAATCTTCAATATATTCAGGTATTCCGTCAGGTACACACTGTTTCCTGCAACCAACTCCAAGATGCAAAACCTGAGGACGATAAAACAATGCCTGTACCGGACATTCATATTCGTATGGAGTGACAGCTATCAGAAGTTCAGTTTCCTCGAAAGGAATATCATTATAATGGTAATAAACTTTTACATATGAAGGTAGTGTACGTTCCAACCATGCTGTGCCTTTATCCTTAATATCAAGTAAAAGTGCTACTCTACCCTGATTTACAAAACATGCTATTGCCTTGTTAAGCTCGTCATGCGAAAAATCTGTCTGCCATCCGAACTTTGAAGCCAACAAGTCCAAAGCCCAGACACCGTTACAGTCGCTCTGTGTAGTGATAACAGCCTGCACACCGAGAATGGACGAAATCTGTTTTGCCCATTCATTTGCTCCTCCCACATGACCGGACAACACAGGAATGGCAAACTGACCGGTACTATCAAGACATACCACTGCAGGGTCGTCATACTTATTTGATACGCAAGGAGCTATACAACGGACACATATCCCCATCGCACCTATAAACAGAAACCTGTCATATTCAGTAAATGATTCTGCTACGAAATCACTGTATGACTGTACCTGAGTGCATCCGTCCAGCTCTTTCTGTGAAAAAATGGTACAATTACCAAACTCCTTCTGCAACAACTGCGCCATTGGCAATGCTTGAGAAGATATCAATATAATAGCTGTCTTTTCTTTCATTCTGCTTTCAATATTTCAATTGGATTATGGGTATCGACAACAAGTTTTATACGTTCTGTAACCCTACGTCCGATATTAGATACTCCTTCATAAAATTGCTGCAAGCTGTCATCGCTCACAGAATTAAAAACGATAATTCCATCAGGTAGCAACACCTCGTCTATACGCTGAAGCAACTCCTGCAACCTGCCTCCATGACCACCTATAAATACGGCATCAGGACGAGACAGGTCCGATAAATCCTGCTCCATGAAATCGCCGCCAACAAAACGTATCCCGGGCACTCCCCACCTAATACTGTTCTGCCTTAACAGTTCCTCACCTTCAGGACGGCGTTCGAATGCTATCACGTCAATGTCAGGATAAGCGCTTTTAGCCTCTATCGACACAGAACCAGTACAACTGCCTACATCCCACAATACTGCACGGTTCTGCAAATCAAGCATACTTAGTGTCTGAAGACGTACAGGTCTCTTGGTAATCATATTTACACGACCGTTCAGAAGATTGAATTCCGATTCATTAATTCCGAGTGGACGGCAGCGCAACTCTGTTCGCACAAGAATCATACAGTTAGGAGATGTGAATTCTGCTTTTGATGCTTCCTCTACAGTAAATTCTCTCACTCTTTCTGAAGTAGAATTACCCAGCGCCTCTCCTACATATATGCGATAATTGTCATATCCGTATTCATGCATGTGTGCGGTAATCGTCGCAGGAGTCTTGACCTTATCAGTCAATACGCCAAGCATCTTCTCTCCGCGAATAAGTGCGGCATCAAAAGCTTTCCAAGGGCGACCAGTGAGCGATACCATCCTCACATCATGGTAAGGCAAAAGCAAGCGGTGAGCCAACATCTGCAATGAATTGAATGTAGGATAAACGCGGATACTGCTGTCTGGCAATAAACGCTGCACTGTATTGGCAAAACCGAAGAACAACGGATCGCCTGAGGCAAATACCACTATCTCGCTGTGTTCTGCATACTTCTCGAAAACCTTATCCAAAGGAACGGTTATATCTATCCACAAAGCACCTTCGGGAAGAAATCTTTCCACCAGCTGATGATGACGCAAACCACCGGAAAACACTTTTCCCCTGGATATGACATCCATCACCTTTGGAGGAAAGTATATCTCATCACTGTCGCTTATTCCTATAATATGAAATGACTGTTTACACATCACGTCCCGGTTTTAGCAATTCAGCATCATCAAAAGTCATTATGGCATTTACCAGCGTAGCAGCCAGATTACTTCCACCTTTTCGGCCTTCAACAATCAATTTTGGAACATCAGTGAAAGTCTTTACCATATATTTACTTTCGCACACATGAACAAAGCCTACAGGAGCAGCTATAATACCACCCGGACAAGCCTTATGCTTACGCATAAGTGAGCATAGTTCCATCAAAGCCGTAGGAGCATTGCCGAACACAAACAATGCATCAGGATGTTCTTCTACCGCCAGACGTATTCCTGCCTGCGTACGGGTAATATTCTTTTCGGCTGCCAACTGTGCAACTCTTTCATCGTTCAGATAACACTTCACTTCAAGACCAAGCCTTTCAAGAGCGCGTTTTCTGATACCTGACGCAGCCATTGTAACATCAGTTATTATTGTACGGATTTTTCCTGAGACAATAAGAGAATGTAATGTTTCCACTGCATTTTCATCAGAATACAGCAGATTCTCCATTTCAAAATCGGCTGTAGTATGAATGGCATGGAGCAAAGCCCACTTTTGTCCGAGAGGAAGGTTCTGGTTTCTCAGTTCCCTAGAGATAGTAGAGAAACTGTTCATCATTATCTCCTGACCTATGCCTGCAGCATCTAGTTTCTCATTCTGATAATATCCACGTGGGGTAATCATTCTGCCGGACCACTCATACGATTGTGAGTTACCGATAAGGATTACAGTAAACATATCCACATCTTCAGGGTCAAAGTCTGCCAAAGTAGTGATTTTAACAATCTCTTCATCACGTCCAGCCTGACGGACATATCCCACAGGAGTCTTTGCATCACGTTCCTGCATAAAAATCTCTTTCAGACGGTGCAGCTGCCAGTATCTGCCTTCACTCTTTGGATTGTAAACAGCAGTTACAAAATCGGCCACAGCTGCTGCACGTATGCGTTTCTCTATCTTCTCCCACGGTGTAAGAAGGTCAGACAAAGATATGACACAAAAGTCATGCCCTACAGGAGCACCAAGCTTTGCAGCTGCTTTCTGAAAAGCACTTATACCCGGCAGGACCTCAATATCCACATCACTATTGCGTTCGCGTTTCATCTCATAGATAAGCGGTGCCATTCCGTAAATACCGGAGTCACCGGAACTGATAACACACACGCACTTACCTTGTTCAGCAAACTCAAAAGCCTGACGGGCACGGTCACGCTCGCGTTTCATTCCCGTATCAACACACTCTGCTCCTTCTTTCAGATATTGACGTACGAATTGGAAATAATAATTATATCCGACCACTACGTCCGAACACATTAAAGCCCGGACTACCGCCGGAGTAATATCCTCCGCGGAGCCCGGGCCTATACCTGCTACTATTATTTTATTTTTATCCATTTTTACTTTGGTACTATAATCATCTAATAGTTGCAAAGTTAATGAATTTATCAGTTTTCTACCACTCTTAATACATCAAAATAATAACCTTGAGCTATATCAGCACCTTTTTCTGTAGTTCCTGTAGCTATATCATAGATATAGATGCAAGTGCTTGTCTCTGTATTGACACCGATATATGCCTTTCCGTCTACTACAACAGAGCGTTGAGAGAAACGGCCACTGCTGTAACCTACTTCCTTACCGTTGTATGTCAGTGGGGTTCTTTCACCTGTTTTCAGGTCAACGATTGAATAATACAGACTGTATGTATCTCTACCGGCATCAGCCGATTGGTTTCTGGCATAAGTCAAGGCCTTGCCATTACCAAGATATTGAACGGTACACAATTTACCGTCAGCATTTGGATAACCTTCATAAGAAGGATCAAAATCAGACTCACCCTTGTTTATACGCAACAATTGTCCTTTTTGCAAATCACCTACTTCTGTAAATGCTGCAAGATAAAGATTCCCATTTTCATCGTATGTTAAACATTCCTGCAAAAGTTGTCCGTATGAACTACCGGCCATCTCTGCTGCAAGACTATTCACCTTGTTACTTTCCACTTTCATATCAGACGGATTGATTACAGCTGTGAGGAAATTTGATGTCGGTTTTCCTTTTCTGCCGGCCTGATCCTTTCCATAGTAGAAGTAATATAGTTTTCCTACTTTTTCATTGTATGTAAGAATACCTGTTGTAGTGAATACAGCAGCATCCTTAGGAAGAGGAAGATCAAGTGCCCCTTCCGCCAGAATAGTCATATCATCTGAATTAAGTTTTGTCCAGATGATTTTGTCAGCATCTCCATTGGCAGCCATGATAAGTAACGTCTTATCGTCCAGCCATGCATGAGTATACTTCCTTTCTGTATAAGAATTCACGACGAAAGGCTGTTCCTGAACAATCTCAATCTTGTTGTTTACAATCTGGAATTTAGTGAAACGAGTCTGCTTGCTTGGAATCTGATAATAATACTTTCCTTTTGAAATAAGTTCTATGGTATATGGATTCAGTTCCACACCAGAACCTTTTATGTCTATCATCGGCTGATTGGCAGTAAGAGAGTCTACACTTTTTACAATAGTATTATCTCCTCCACCCATACCGCCATGTTCGCCTACAGACATGAATATATCAAAATGAACTTTTCCTGTAAGTTCTGAACTTCCATCACCTCCGTCGCCACCATTAGGTGTTTCATTGCTACATGCTACAAAAGAAAAGAGAGCTGTAGCAAACATTCCGATTTTTAGGAATTTCTTAACTGAAAATGTTTTTGTTTTCATAAGCAAAATTTTTAAAATTGATTTTTTATATAGTATTTGTCTTTATTCGGAATAATTATCTGTTTAAGAACATCCTGAACTTAAGAAAAAACGACCTTCCCGGTTTCTGCAGTTTGTAATGGTCATATACCAATTTGTCAAAGATGTTATCACAACTTACAGAAATATTGTATTTACCATTCTCCAGGGAATATGTCAAATCTGCATTAATTATATGTTGAGCTGGAATACGTGCCTTACTTTCTATAGCTCCGTATGCCTCCCACGTCAGGAAATACCAATGTACCCACTGATAGGAAGCACCAAGGCGAAGAGTACTATTTTTGAGCAATACGTCGTAAAACGTATAGTTTGCTTCTGCAGCACCAAAAAGCCACGGACGGTTTGGTACACGGTTGAGATAAGTGGCCGAAAGTTTTCCGTCATCCTTATATTTGCGCTGGTCGCGTGCATCCTGCCAGCTTACGTTTGCCATACACTGCAAGTTCCTCTTCCAGCTATAACGTACTTCACCTTCAACACCCTTTATGTGTACAGCCGGTACATTTTCATACTGCATCATACCTTCCTTTTCCGCGACTACAGCCTGGATGTAATCATCCACGAAACGCATAAAGCCATTGACCTCATAATACAGAGAATGTCCTGTAGCAGGATGCCAAGTTCCGAAAGCACCAACATTTACATTATCACTCCTTTCAGGGTCCAAAGCCGTATTGGCATATATAGTAGAGCCGTTACCCAACAATTCACGAGCTAAAGGGAGACGAATACTATGTTCAAAGGACACCTTCATTGCCACAGGTTCGATGAATTTCATACGTGATCCAACTCCATATCCCCAATAGTTGTTTGTATTGCTTCCCATAACCTCATCCGAGCCTGTCTGCCAGTATAAATCCGTCTGCCGGATATTCAGATGATTGATATAATCCTTGACGAAAAAGATGTTTTCAATCTTATTCTGTAAAAACTGCTGGTTATATGAAAGCCCAATAATATGTTTACAAACTATATCATTTGACGGTACAAAACTATCATCTACATCATCATATCTGTCATTCCCTGTTCTGTTTACCAGATAGTTAAGATTGACAGAATGATGTTGGTTTATACGATAATCCCAATTGGAACGGAACATCGTCGTAGGGCGCTTGTAATGACGCAAAGACTTTTCACGACCGGTTATCTCGTTTCGTGAACTCTCTATATAGTCCCCATTCCAGTCGTAAACTCTGTATGCAGTATCCACAGTCAGTGAATGATCCCACGTATGCGAAAGAACACTCTGCATTTGCAGACCTTTTAGGATAAAGTCTTTTTTGCGGTACTGTGCAGAAATGTTATATGCATCACCTTGGCGTTCAGCCATACCATAAACTTTAGTCTGTACAGAACCTGTCTGCAGTTCCTTGTTAACCTTTGAATAAGAAGCCGTAACAAAAAAATCATCCACCCAAGACTTTCCCGTAACACCGACTTCAACCTGTGCCAATAATGAGAAGTAATCATCATGGAAACGTTTGCGGTCAGACGGAACATACTTTCTTACACTTTCATCCCATACCTCTACCCCCTTCATCATATAGTCGTTTTTAGAGTAATTGACTCCCACCGTAGGGCGTACTATAAGTCCGCTTTTTGGGAATACTATTTGTGCATTCATATCTACCTTATGAGTATGAAAAGAACCTATACCATATGACACATCAAGATAGTTCTTTTTCTCCTTCTTTGTGACTATATTTATCGCGCCACCAAGAGCATCTGAACCTAGATATGAGGGCACAACACCTTTATACATCTCTATATGGTCTATGATATTTACCGGAATATTGGCAAGAGACACTTCGGAACCTTTTGTCTCGAGAGGGACACCATCAATAAAATAACGCACTGAGTTACCCGACATTCCATTTATAGACAAATCGAAATCGGAACCGACACCGCCTTCCTGACGCACCTTTATACCCGATGCACGATTAACAAGTTCATTCAGATTGTTTAAAGAATTTACTATAGGTTTTACATCCAGCGCATTTACGGCAAACGAACTTTCACGGAGTTTCTGTGATTTGCTCTTGGCATATACCTCTACATCCTTCAAACCTACTGCATCTTCCTGCAAAACAAAATTTACAACTTTATTCCCGTCGAGTTCAATATTCTTTTTCTGACTTTTGAAACCTACGAAAGAAGCTGATACAGTATATTTACCTTCGGAAAGAGAAAGCGTATAATTACCATTGTTATCAGAATAAGTGCCACAGGAAGTACCCTCAACGGCAAGCGTTGCCTGCGCCACAGGACTGCCGTCGGAAGATGTGACTTTTCCGGAAAGTGTCACAACTACCTGTGCCATTCCTTCCGTTAAACTGATAATGATAAATAAGACAAATAAGATAAACGTAGGACGTTTCATAAATACCTCTAATTCTTCGTATAACTTACTCTATGCCCACGAAAAACATATACATACAAAGAGATAGAGGATTCTGTAAATCCCGAACGGACAAAAGAAAATTCCAACTCGATGTTTTCATACTTTATTTCCCGAAAGCATAAAAAACTATTCAAGATACTGGCAGGTCTTCTGACTCGTTTCTTTTCAGGAGCCTTCCCATCCTTTAAATAGACAGTGGCATATAGAATTCCTGAAAATCCTTATGAAACTTACAGCAGCGGGTCTGTTCAGGATTTTCACCTGATTCCCTTTTCATCACGCTTTTGTCAAGCAATGAACCAATATCGCCGCAAAGGTAGATATTATAACCGAAGCTACAAATAGAAAATGTATGAAAATACAACAACAAAAGGAAAAAGATATTATCTTAGCATCCTCAAAAAAGAAAAACATCATATCAACAATATGAAACAAT
>artificially_reared_1__coassemble_361_pt1 | contig 14290 bp, 9 predicted proteins | sample artificially_reared_1__metabat2_low_PE_002 | metagenome-assembled genome bin artificially_reared_1 | reverse complement strand
CTGGCTTGGGTGTTGGAAGATGGTGTATATGAGGAACAGCTGATGGGAGCTGCCATACCTGGAGACTTTGATCATCATAACAATGTATTACGCTACTCAAGTTCTTCTAGTGCTACAGGCCAAGCTCTTGGTAATACTACAGAATCTGCTGCAGGTACTATCGAACAGTTTGCATGTTCATTTGAAATCGACAAATTGAAAGTAGAAGATCTTGAAAAATGTCGCGTTGTTATAGTAACTCTTAATGGATTCTCTGGTAAGTTTATAGCTGACAACGTAGTGGAATGTGCTATAGGAGGTACAGCTCCATATGAGTATAAGTAATTGTAAATCGGTTATTATGACAAGGTATTTCGTATATTTCTTCTTTGTATTAAGTGCTGCATTCCTTGCAACGGGATGCAGCAAGGATACGGATAATGATGGAGAAGAGGTTGTTCCATTCTTCGAGGTCACTTGTCCTCAATTAGATAATATTGCATGGGAAGGTACTGTGTTTACTTTGTCAGTGGAAAGCAATGCTGAATGGTCAGTTGTCAGTAACGCAGGATGGTGTAAGGTCACTGATAATGTAAGTGGAAATGCCAATGCGGATGTGACAATTGAGATTTCTGACAATCTTACAGGTGAAAGTCGTGAAGCGATAATTCAGTTCACTTGGGGGGTAGAAGGCGAAAAGAACGAAATAAAAGTAGTTCAAGCACCTCAGCCATTTGAGGAAGGTGGACTTTATAAAATCCCAGTTGTATTTCAGATGCTTTATGGGAATAGGAATATTGAAACACAATATGTGAAGGAAGGACATCTACAGACTGTACTTGATGGTGTAAATGAATTGTATAGGCAAAGTGGTCAGAATCTGAATATAGAGTTCGTTATGGCAACAGAAACACCAACAGGTGAACATATGGAAGAACCTGGTGTAAACAGAGTTGAATGGACTGCTTCGACTATCGATTGTATTGAGTTTATGGAAAGCGATGAGCAAAGATATCTTGATATTATTTGGGATCCATCTAAATATATAAATGTAGTTTTGTATAATTTCAGTAATCCTCAAATATTGGGAATCTCTCAATTCCCTTTTGTCATGGCTCCTGATGCACTTCCCGGAATAGAGTCATTATACAATAGTGCTTTCCCTACACAGGAAAATCTTGACCGTCCTCAGTGTGTGTCAATAAATAACAGATACATTTACGACACAGTACCGTTGGCTGTACCAGGAAATCCTGAGGGTTCGTTGACAAATGTTGTTAGTACATTGGCTCACGAACTAGGACATTATCTGGGGCTGCGACATGCTTTCTCTGAATCTTATTCCGGTGCATGTATTGACAGCGATTTCTGTGATGATACTCCAACTTATAATCGTCAGAACTACGAAAGACTGGTACAAGCTTATGGAACGAGTTATAAGGAACATATAGACGAACTGATAACAAGGGAACCATGTAATTCAGGAGAATCTTTTATTTCTACCAATATAATGGACTATTCCATTACTTATTCTAATGAGTTTACACCACAACAGGCCGAAAGGATAAGATATATATTGGAACATGGTGTGTTTATACCTGGTCCTAAAAACTATCCTGAAATATCAGCTTCAAGAGTTTCGGGAAAGATAAAATTACCGTTTGAGATTATGGAATGATTGTATAAATCATAATTTATGTCTAACTAAAACAATTAGGTTATGAAAAGATTTAATTTTTGGGCAATGTTTACATTGCTGTTTGTGGCATTAGTGCCGCTGTTTACTTCATGTACAGAAGAAACTGTGGGAGATGATAGTGAAGAAAAAGAAGTTTCCCTTGCCTTCAACAATTCTGAGATTTCTGTATCTGCAGAAGAGTCTGCTCAGCAAATATCTTATGAGCTGCAGAATGCAGGTGAAGGTTTTAAACTGGAAGCTACAACAGAGAATGATTGGATTACTTCCATTGCTGTAGTTGACACTGCCAATGCGGTAAAATTTACAGTCGCAGCTAATAATACAGCTGAACCACGTGAAGGAAAAATAACTCTTGTATATACATGTGGAACAAATATGGCAGAAGCATCACTCACTGTTAAACAAGCTGTATCCGAAGGTGTTAATTCATTCTTCAAATTGTCTATTCCTGAAACAGGTTCTACATGGGCTACTATTAAGATAGATGTTGAAGATGAGAATATGCGTTATATGATATCAAGAATTGACGCAGAAACTATGGAAGGTTATTTGTCTGATGAAGTTCTGATTGCTGATGAAATGCGCAGTTATCAGGAAATGGCAGCATACTATGGACTTCCTGTAGAAACAGTTCTAGATCTTTTGGCTTTACAAGGTGATAAACCTACTGCCGAAGATGGTGATATAGCATTTACACAGTTGGATACTGAGACAGAATATTATGCTTATTGCTATGGATTTGATGCAGAATGGAATGTTGTAACTCCTGTTGCAAAAGTTAAATTCAGCACTAAAGCCATAGGCTCTGAAAATCTTTCTATTGAATTCGAGAATGTAGAAAATGATGGACGTTCTGTTTCTTTTGATATTGTCACTTCATCATTTGATACTTACACATGTGTTCTTTTCCCAAAGAGCTTGTACGATGAAAGTATAAAAGACATGGATGCATTTAAGGAAGATTTGGCTACAGGAAATTATTCTATTATGGGTGGCCCTTCACGTGGCAATGTCATCAGAGGATTATCTCCATTAACAGATTATGTATTAGTGGCAATGGGTAGAGCAGATGATACTCCTACTTCTGAAATATTCACATATGAATTTACTACAAAGGAAGTTGTGGAATCTGCTGCTAAATTTACATTCGATTACAGGTATTGTGATGGAGTTGAATTTGAAGACCAGTACGGAATGTTTGGAGAAGATATGAGTGGATATGCTGTAATTTATCCTAAAGCATCAGTAACTGAAGGTGTAGATTATAGATATGAATTTTTGAATACTTCAGTTCAAGACGTTAGTGACGAAGAAATCATAAATTATCTTTCTTCTCAAGGAATGGGAGTTGAATCTGAAGGTTATATATTTGCATTCCCTTATGATACAGAACTTTATGTGTGTGGCGTAGGTATTGACGAAGATGGTAATTATGGTAAACTCGTTAGAGAACCACTTAAAATTACTACAGATGGTTGTGTTACTGTCAATGAATTCGTAGACTTTATTGGTGTGCCAGAAACTCGTTCCGGATCGTATGTTGCTCCATGGCTCAAATCTGTAAAGGGTGTTAATAAAGAAGTAAAACCATTTGCTATAGGATTACAGCCAAAAGAAGGTATTCAGGGCTCAGTTAAATGCTTTACACTTAAATAACACTTGGGACTTTATGTTCCTTTAAATCTGTTTTTATTTTTGGGGAAGTCATTATAGTTTTCATATTAATATATTTTGAAAACTATGATGACTTTCTAAAAATATGTATGATAATTAAATATAATAACTAACTATGTGTCGATTTTATTATTGTTTTTTGACAGCTATCTCTGTTCTGGCATTTAGTGCTTGTAACAAAGATTCAATTGATAATTCAAAAGATGAGGGGATAGCAGTTTCATTGGAAGCATCACTTCCTAATGGTATAATGTGGAATAGCGGAGATAAAATTGGCCTATTTGATAACACTGGAAATTTAAAAAATAAACAATCAGTATTAAAGAATGGCTCTGGTTCTTCTATTGGAACATTTGAATTCGAATCAGAATCATCTGTATTAGGTGTAAGTGCCTATTTCCCATATGATGAAAATGCAGGCAATGAAATTTCTTCAGTAAATGTTACAATTCCTTTGAATCAAAAATATGACGTATTATCATCACAAACGGCATATATGCTTTATGTAGGCAAAGGGGAGTGCATTTCAGGTAAGATTAGTATGCAAATGATTCCTAAGACTGGAATTCTTTCTTTGAATTTATCTTCCGATGGAAATTTTAGTTCTAATATAGAAAAGGTTGGTATATCTACAACCGATGGAGCTGGAGATTTTACTATTGACATGAACATGGATGTTCCTGAACTTCAATATAAAGGAGGAAATGGAATGATAAATGTCGAGGTCAGCAATGCTGTGTTGAAAGCAGACGGAACTCCGGTTGTAGTACCTGTTTCTATTGCACCTGGTAAATATTCAGATGTTAGTGTTACTATATCTTCATCTGCTGGTGAAATTCAACTTTCCGGATTAAGTTTTGATATAATATCTGGTCAGGAAACAAGCCTGGATGCAGTACTTAGTGACCCATCAATAGAAATAGTTGATTTTAATGCCGGTGGTGAATATGCGAATTGTTATATAGCTAACGATCCTGGTGTTGTCTATAAATTTGATGCTAAGGTAATGGGGACTGGAGTGCAGACACCTGGACTTCCTAAACCTGAAGTCTTAAATCCTGTCGATGCTTTTGTTCTTTGGGAAACAGGAGATACGCCAGGAAATGTAATAAAAAGTGTTTCGCTTTCTTCTGATGGAATTGTCAGCTTTACTCTTGCAGATGATGCAGAAGGAAATGCTGTGATAGCAGTGACAGATGGTAAACCGGTAGAAGGTGATTGGCCTAGAAGTCGTGGCACTATTTTGTGGAGTTGGCATATTTGGGTTACAGAGGGAATAAAAGATGTAGCTTGTACAGGATTTGATGGAACTACTTACACTATCATGGATAGAAATCTTGGTGATTGGATACAAAAGGATGAAACATCTGAATATCAAGGATTAAAATATCAATGGGGAAGAAAAGACCCATTTGTAGGTTTTAGTAGTAGTGGAAATGTGATTGATGGTTCAGTATGTACAAGTGAAACTGACTATATCCAGGTCTCAGGCTCAAAGACAGATTATTCTTCTAATGAATCTTCTATTTGGGAATCAGTTGCGTATCCTGAAATCTTTTTTGGAGCTACATATGCAACATCTTATGATTGGTACGGTGTGGATTCGGAAATAGACAATAGAAATAATTTCTTATGGGGATATTCTGAAGATGGGAATTATGTAAAAACAATATTTGATCCGTCCCCTATTGGATATAGAGTTGCTGAAGCAAATGTCTTTACAGGTCTAACCAAAACAGGAACTACTTCATTTAATACAGATGAATTTGAGGTAGAAGGTGAATTTACTGATGGCTGGTTCTTTACAAAAGCCTCTTCTTTTTTCCCGGCTTCAGGTAGTCTGGCATATAATAATGGAGTATTAAGGATGATTCCTTCGTATAATGGAAGAGAAGGATATTATTGGACTTCTACACCTGATAATGAAAATGCAAGAATGTATGATTTTACACAATCATATATATTTATGAATAGCAATAAGCGTGCTTCTGGTTGTAGTGTGCGCTGCGTCAGAATTACTGAATAATTATTATAATTTGATGAATATATAAAATACTCGATCATAGAATGTAATGGTCGAGTATTTTTTATGCAAACTTTAATATAAATCTCATAATAGAGATAGTTATAAATTAAATCTAGAATAGTTTGTTTGTCATAGAAGAATCTTTTTGTATATCCATGCTTTAAGTTTACTGCTTTTTAGATAAGAACATATATATTATTTATAAACATAATAGTTATAGATATGTTGGTAATATTATTAAGTAAATAAAGACTCTTCATTTTAGCCTTAATTGTAATAAAAGGAAGTCATGTTTTCAAAAGTTGTTTTGTAATCTTATATATACTGAATACATAATTTAAAATATAGATGTAGGTCATGTTTTTTATACCGAAATGTCAAAATGTTAGTTTTGGTTCTTTAAAATTTCTATTATGATTGCTTTTTGTTGTTTGTTATGTCAAAATAGGATGAAAGTTTATGTTATGTTAGAAAATAAACTCAGAAAATAATTGCAAATATTTGCTTATAATATGCTAAAAATATATATTTGCAACGTATTTATTTACTATGATATATAACAACAATTAATTTATTATCAATGAAAAGCAATTTTGTATTTTATTCAGCTTTACTTGGTCTGTTGGCAGTAAGCTGTAGCGAAGAGAATGTGGAGAAGAAGGTTTTTGAACCTACATGTGAAATTACATCTCCTGAAGACGGGGCATCATTTGAAATGGAAGATGAAGTTGTTATTTCCGGAAAAGGAAGTATAGAAGAAGGTTCAATAGTAAAGACTGTATTAAGGATTAACAATGAGGTCGTTGGCGACGTCAATGCTGTACCTTTTGATTATACATTGGCTGAGCCCTATAAGAAGGAAGGTAAACTCGAAGTGATTCTTGATGTGACTGCTGACAATAATGAGACCGCTTCTGATACTGTAATTATAGAGTTTTTGGGGAAATTCAGAGAGTTTACTGATACTAGAGATAATAAAACCTATAAGACTGTAAAAATAGGCGAACAGCTATGGTTTGCAGAAAACTTAGCTTATTTGCCATCCGTTAATAAGCCAAGTGAATCTTCTAACGACGAAGCCAGATATTATGTTTTTGGATATGATGGAAATGATGTGAACGAAGCTAAAGCAAGTGAATATTATAATAAACTCGGGGTTTTATATAATTGGGTTGCATCTGGTGGAGATAAAGAATCGGATTCTGAGCTTGTACCAAGTGGTATCCAAGGTCCATGTCCTGATGGATGGCATATGCCTAGTAAAGCTGAATGGGAAATATTATTCAACTATGTTCGTGAAAGAATTCCTGATGAAGAAGCTGTAGAAGGTTGGGATGGAAGTTTTCAGAAAAATGTAAATGGTCATCTAAGAGCTGAAAATATTTGGCCAGTACCATTTTATGGAGACTTTGAAACATATCCTCAGCTACAAGATGGCGGTTTTGATACATATGGTTTTGGTGTTATTATTTCAGGTGTAGTAGTCGGAGGCGGTTTTTACTATGGACCTACAGGTGAAGATGCGAATTTGCCTAGAGCTAATTTTTGGACTCCTAATTATGATGCAATAACTTATCCGTCAAGTCCAGGTGGTATATCAGTAGATATCTCTAATTCAAGTTATGAACCTTCTGTTTCAAAAGGATCATCTGTTTTGAGAGGGCATTCAATAAGATGTGTAAAAAATTAATTTAATCGCACTATTATGAAATTTAGTAAGTTTATAACATTGCTTATTTTTACATCAATATTTTGTGGATGTGAAAAAAATGATATTCCTGATGATTCAAATACGGATGATAATTTAGATAATGTTTCTGATGTAACTATATCATGTGGTGATGGCGATAATTTTTTGGAAGTAGGATATTGGACTGAAGAACATGAATTGAATGTGACTTCTTCATCAGAATGGGAATTGGTTATTCCTAATAACATATGGATAGAATTTTGGAATGAGAAGAAAAATGCTTGGGAGAATATTTATAAATTAAATGGAAGTGGTGATGCAGTAGTAAAATTAAAGACTATAGCTAATGATTCTTTTGAGGAAAAAAATATAGATATTAATATTATTACTAAGTATTATTCTGATACTTTGAAGATTACTCAACAGGCAAGTCCTGATTTATTAACTTTATTGGAGGATGAAAACCTAAGAATGGCTGCTTCTACATCCTTTTCTATATATGGAATTGATTATAATGAAGATGGAATGATTTCTGCTAGTGAGGCAGAAAAGGTTCCTGATGATAATGTTCCTTATGGTATCGATGCTGGTTCATGGGACGTAAAGTCAATAAAGGGTATAGAGAATTTTCCTCATCTAAAACATTTGGATTTGAATAGAAATTATAATCTTGAAGAACTTATAATAACAGACAATCCTAATTTAATGAGTATTCATCTTCAAGAATGTTCAAATTTGAAAACTATAGATATTTCAAAATGTAAGAAACTGATAGAGTTAGGTTTAAATTTTGATATGTATATTCAACTTAAGCCTTTTATTGATTCTTTAAAGGAACATATGCATACACTTGGAATATTTAATAGGAAGGAAGGTGAGGTTTCGGTATTGGACTTTTCTGGTTACAGTAAACTGAATCGTCTATATATATACGATAATCATTTAACAGAAGTAAAACTTAAAGGTTGTAATAGCTTATGGGCTTTTAATGCCAATGGTAATGATTTTAAATCTATTGATATAAGTGATACAGATAGAAATGGTGATTGTCAGTTCCTCTTTGATGATTGTCCAAACTTGGATACAATATTTGTTTGGAAAGGCTGGAGTATTGATAATTATTATATATTTAATTATGACAAAGATAAAGTTGAGATAATCGAAAAAGAAAATTGATACATGAGGGAGGTCGGGCTATACGGCTTCCCTTATTTTTTTCTTTACTTCGCTATAAGTGGCATCTTTCAATAATACATATTTATTGGAGTCCAAAAGATATATGGTTGGCATGGCTTTCAAATCGTATAAAGCATTGTCGGCAATATATGATTGGTCATTACATACAATCCAACTGGAAGGGAATTCTTTTATATTCTCTTCCCATATTTTATCGTTACCATTGGTATAGACTGCCATTACAGTAATCTTATTCATTTCTATGGCCATGTTAAGTATTTCGTCCGAGAACATTTCTGACATGGTTTTATGGCATGAATGACATTCCGGGTCATAAAAAACAAGTAAAAGGTATTGTGACTCTATGTTTGTTGTATACAATGAACTCGTCTCATTGTTGGGTAGCTTGAATCTAAAGTCGGATGCTTTAGTTCCCACATTGTTTCTACTTATTAATTCATGCTTAAATTTATAATAAGATAATAGAGGGTCATTTTTGTCTGTAAGTTTTATTTTCTCTTCCAAATATATACGGAACAGATGTTCATTGTATAATGGTGAGTTGCCATTATAAAGGTATTCTTCCATATTGTTTATAAGATTATTGCAACTAAAGTTTTTTCCGGATGTTTTGCTACAGAATGCATTCATACTTTTTCGTATATTCTCTTCCGAGTATGATATCTCATTGAGCAAATAAATAAAATCTATTAAATGTTTTTGTGATATGAATTTACTGTTTATCAGTACGGAATCGGCAAAATCTACATTATCCCAATAATGCCTTGCCATATATTCTTTTTTTTTATCCTCTGATATTATCATAATAGGAATTTCCGGATACGGGAAAATATGACATGTATCCGACGCTTGTTTAGAGTTTGCGTTACTTTTTGTCTGGGTTCTGTTATTATCGCACCCAATGGATAGTAGGACGAGGATTATGAATATGTATTTGTACATTTTTAAAGCTTTAATTATATAATTTATTTAGCTGAAATAGGTTTGTCTATATTGGTTGCAAAAATACTGATTCTTGTAGAACCTTATACATAAAAAAGAGTATTTATCAATATAAATATCAAGAAGATAGTGGCTCCTGATATGAGTTTTGAATATTTTTATCCATTTTGCCAATTGATGTAACTTATGAAAGTAACTGTTCAAATATGTAAAAAACACTAACACTTTTCATTATAAAGGAATATAATGTTACTTTTGCAATTGATTTTCATACAGATGATAATATTTCTGTGTATTTGTAATTTAATTGTTTAGAGTATGAACAACAACATTCCACCGATAACGAAAAATCTGCTTATTATAAATGTGTTGTGCTTTTTCGGCGCGATAGTTGCAGAAAGATACGGTATAGATGCCGACAAGATCCTTAGTCTGCATTTCTTTATGGCTTCCGATTTCAATATGGGGCAGCTTGTGACATATATGTTTATGCATGGCGGTTTCACACATATTTTCTTCAATATGTTTGCCCTTTGGATGTTCGGACGCGTGCTTGAACAGGTTTGGGGACCGAAGAAATTCCTCATCTACTATATGGTATGCGGTATAGGAGCAGGTCTTATTCAGGAAATAGTGCAGTTCATAGAATATGAAACAGTGCTTTCAAACTATGATAGCGTACAGACTGGTTTCGGCATAATTCCTATGGAAGAATATCTAAATATGATGCGTACCGTGGGGGCTTCAGGAGCCATTTATGGTATTCTGCTTGCATTCGGTATGTTGTTCCCAAACAGTCAGATGTTCGTTTTCCCGCTTCCTTTCCCTATAAAGGCAAAGTTTTTTGTAATATTCTATGCTGTTGTAGAACTCTTCTTGGGAATGTCGGCAAATGATAATGTAGCACATTTTGCACATTTGGGAGGAATGTTGTTCGGCTTGATTCTTATTTTATACTGGAGGAAGAAAAATGGCAACGGACAGACTATTTACTGATTTGAAGAATAATTTTTTCGGAAGAAATATAGTAGGACGGCTTATACTGATAAACTGTCTCGTATTTGTATTCGTGGAGTTGATAAGCGTGTTCCTTATGCTTTTCAATGTTCCTTATAATCCTATAGCCGAGGTGTTGAGTCTTCACGCATGGATTCCAACATTCATCATGCATCCATGGTCAATAATAACATATATGTTTATGCATGCAGGTTTGTTGCATATTCTGTTTAATATGTTGTGGCTTTACTGGTTCGGTAATCTTTTCCTAAATTATTTCTCATCAAAACATCTCAGAGGATTATATATACTTGGTGGACTTTGCGGAGGAGTATTATATATCATTTCTTATAATGTCTTTCCTTATTTCGAATTGGCAAGGATGAATGCCGTGATGGTTGGAGCATCCGCCTCGGTGCTTGCCATAGTTGTGGCAACAGCTGTCAGAGAGCCTGAGTTTCCGGTGCAGTTTATGTTTATTGGAACTGTCAGACTGAAGTATGTAGCCTTGTTTATGGTGCTTTTCGATTTGCTGTTCATGACATCTAGTAATGCTGGCGGACATATAGCACATTTGGGAGGTGCGGCAGCAGGCTTTTGGTTTTCTATGGGGTTGGCCAAAGGAACTGATGCTACGAAATGGATTAATGCAGTAATGGATTTTTTCGGCAGAGGATTCAAACTGCCAAAGCGTAAGCCTAAAATGAAAGTTCATTATGGCAAGCATCAGGATCAGTATGACTATAATGCCCGTAAGAAGGCTGATGAAGATGAGATAAACCGTATACTTGAGAAATTGAGGAAGTCTGGTTATGGAAGTCTGTCGGAGGATGAGAAGAAGAAACTTTTTGATGCCAGCAGAAGATGAAGTTTATAAGGTACACATTCAAGTTCTTTTTTCTGATTATTAACCTTGTCGTTGGCATAGGTTTCCTGATATGTGCCTATAGTCCTATGATTTCTCCTGTGCAGCACCCGATATGGGCGTGTGCAGGGCTTTTTATTCCTGTATTTATTATTCTTAACTTGTGCTTTGTGGTGTTTTGGGCATTTGCAAATTGGAAAATGCTCGTTGTTCCGATAGCTTTTTTTCTATTGGGATGGAATTCGCTCATGTCATACTGTCCGTTAAATCTTTCTACACAAAGTTCAAGTTCGGAAACGTTGGAATTGTTGACTTACAATGTGATGCAGATGCAACGCAAGGAGGCTGCCGACGGAAGTTATACAAATCCGATATTGGAATATATTAAAGAAAGTGGAGCCGATATAGTATGCCTTCAGGAGTATCCTTCAAATAATAATCAAATAAAGAATTCATTACTTAAAGTTTATCCTTATATGAGGATGTGTAAGGTGAGTAATGGTAATACAGTGGCATGTTATTCAAAATATCCGGTTAAACTGGTAGGTGAAATCAAGGTGAAAAGCAGTTTTAACGGTAGTGCTGCTTTCAAGGTAGAGTATAAAGGCAATGATGTTCCGGTTATAGTGAATCATCTGGAATCCAATAAGTTGGATGCTCATGACAAGGAAGTTTATACGGATATGCTTAAGTCGCCCGATGAGGAGAAGGTGAAGAGTGGAAGCAAGTATTTATTGAAGAAACTGGCAGATGCGATGGCTATACGTGGACCGCAGGCTGATATTATTTCGGAATATATTGAAGAAGAGTATTCGCCGTATATGATAGTTTGCGGCGATTTTAATGATACTCCGGTGTCGTATGTTCACAACAGAATTTCCGAGAGATTACAGGATGCATATATTGAGGCAGGTAATGGACCTGGAATAACTTATAACAGAAATTTTCTTTATTTCAGGATAGACCATATTATGGTGGGCGATGCATATAGGGTGTTAGACTGTCGTGTGGATGATTCGATTGATGCTTCTGACCATTATCCGTTGAGATGCAGACTTGAAATAAAATAGTAAACAAGGCTTCAGTTACGAGTTGCAAGATTTTCATCCGGATGGACCTCGTTAATTTGTCAACTTGTTAACTTGTCAACTAACTTAAAAACTTATAAACTCACAAACATATGAAACAAGTAATGATGGCTTTAGCTTTGGGTGGCATGGTGTGTGCATGCGGCCAGAAACAGGCGGATACAGTAAATCCGTTTATGACAGAGTTCCAGACTCCGTACGGAACTCCGGATTTTAATAATATTAAGTTGGAACACTATGAACCGGCTTTCCTGAAAGGCATAGAACAACAGAATGCCGAAATAAAAGCAATAGTTGAGAATCCGGCGAAGCCTACTTTTGAGAATACTATCGTTGCTCTTGATAACAGTGGCGAGATTTTGTCAAGGGTGGCAGGAGTGTTCTATGCACTTACAGAAGCAGATACCAATGACGGGCTAATGTCTCTCGAAGAGAAAATGGCTCCTGTATTATCGGCTCATAATGACAATATATATTTGAACATCGATTTATACCAGCGTGTTGCAGCCGTACACGAACAGGAAGCTAACGGTGAAATACAGCTTACTACAGAGCAGCACTATCTGCTTGATAAATACTATAAGAGATTCGTATCATCGGGTGCATCTCTTGACGCGGAAAGTCAGGAAAAACTACGCGAGATAAACAGAAAACTGTCTACTCTCTCAATTGAGTTCGGCAATCATGTATTGGCAGAAAACAATGCGTTCCAATTGGTTATTGATAATGAAGCTGACCTTGCCGGTCTTCCTGAGTCGGTAATAGCCGGTGCTGCTACTGAGGCTAAGGCAAACGGAATGGACGGAAAGTGGCTTTTCACTCTTCAGGCTTCAAGCAGAACACCATTCTTGCAGTATGCACAGAACCGCGAACTGAGAAAGAAAATATATCTGGCATATACTAACATGGGTAACAACGGTGATGCCAATGACAATAAGGAGGTGCTGAAACAAATCCTAACTCTACGTCTGGAAAAGGCTAAACTGATGGGATTCGACAACTATGCACAATATGTTCTTCAGAACAATATGGCGAAGACTCCTGAAAATGTGATGAACTTCCTGAACGAACTTTGGAAATATTCTATAAAGAATGCCAAGGCTGAGGCTGCCGAACTGCAGAAGATTATGGATAAGGAAGGAAAAGGAGAGAAACTTGAGGCGTGGGACTGGTGGTATTATGCTGAAAAGCTCCGTCAGGAAAAGTATAACCTGAATGAGGATGAAATCAAGCCATACTTCAGCCTTGAGGATGTAAGGACCGGACTGTTCTATGTGGTAAACAAACTGTATGGAATTACTCTTACCAAGGTTGACTCTATCTCTGTGTACAATAAGGATGTAGAAACATATATCGTAAACGATGCCGACGGTTCATACCTCGGAGTATTCTATTCGGACTATATGCCACGCTCAAGCAAGAGAAGCGGTGCATGGATGAGCAACTTCCGCGAACAGAAAGAAGGGGTACGTCCTATTATCTACAATGTGGCAAGCTTTACAAAACCTGTAGGAGATGTTCCTTCGCTGCTTTCTATCGACGAGGCACGCACTATGTTTCACGAGTTCGGACATGCTCTTCACGGAATGCTCTCACAGTGCAAGTACTACGGTGTTTCTGGTACATCTGTAGCACGCGACTTTGTGGAACTTCCATCTCAGATTATGGAACACTGGACTGTTGCACCTGAAGTGATGAAAGTTTATGCTAAGCACTATCAGACAAGAGAAACTATCTCTGACGAGCTTATTGCCAAGATAGAGAACCAGGCATTGTTCAACAGCGGATTCATGACTACAGAGCTTCTTGCTGCCGCCATACTTGATATGGAATTCCATTTGCTTACGTCAACAGAAGGACTTGACGTTATGGCATACGAAAAGCAGGTTATGGACAAGCTTGGACTTATATCTCAGATTGCACCGCGTTACCGTGCCACTTACTTCAACCATATCATCGGCGGATATGCTGCCGGTTATTATGCTTATCTTTGGGCTGAAAGACTTGATGCAGATGCCTTCAGCGCATTCGAGGAAAAAGGCCTGTTCGATCAGGCTACTGCTACAGCCTTCCGCAAGAATATTCTTGAAAAAGGTGGTTCGGATGACCCTATGAAGCTTTATATCGAATTCCG
>artificially_reared_1__coassemble_360_pt1 | contig 14291 bp, 9 predicted proteins | sample artificially_reared_1__metabat2_low_PE_002 | metagenome-assembled genome bin artificially_reared_1 | reverse complement strand
GCTAAGACCAGCGATATGGACAGAATAACCGGATATGAAGTAGGAGCAGACGGGTATATATGCAAACCCTTGAACATATCTGTTTTACTTGCAAAGATTGAAAATCTTCTAAAGAAAAAAGAGCATTCCAATGGCGATTCTAGAAAACAACTAATATTCGAAGCCAAAGAATTAGACTATACAAGTCAAGACGAAGAATTCTTAAGAAAAGCAGTAGAATGTGTAAATGCCCACTTAAGTGATCTCGAATTTGATACAACCATTTTCGTACAAGAAATGAAAATGTCTAGAAGTACATTAAATGAAAAATTAAAACAACTGACAGACATGACTCCTCTGGCCTTCATTTCCAGCATACGCCTACAAGCAGCCTTCCGACTATTGGAAGAAAAGAAAAAAATACGCGTTTCTGAGCTAGCATATTCTGTTGGTTTCAACGATCCCAAATATTTTAGCCAATGCTTCAAGAAAAAATTTGGTTTCCTACCTAAAGAACACATAGTCAACAAAGAGAATGATGAAAAATAAGTTTCTCAATCCAGCTACAAAAGGATGAAAAAATAGCAGAAAAGGATGAATTTTTAGTTTTTATCCTTTTCTGCTATTTTTTCATCATCATCTCCTTTATGCAAAAGTATTTTTGCGGTATCCAATTGTAAAGGATGTGAACTTAAACAATTAATATTATGAAACGTAGAAAATTAAACGTAAGTAAATTGTTAACCTTAGGGCTGCTATTATCCTATTCTGCCAATATAGCAGCTAACACAACAAGCGAGACAACAAGTATCCAACAAAACAGCTCTTATAAAGTTACAGGAGTGGTAAGTGATACAAATGGAGAACCGATTATTGGAGCGAGCGTAGTGGAAAAAGGAACCTCCAATGGAACAATTACGGATTTAGATGGAAAATTCACAATCGAAGTTAATGCAGGAGCTACTTTGAATATCTCCTATATTGGCTATAAAAACCAAGAAGTAAAAGTTGATCGCAACGGGTTATCTTTAAAATTAACCTTAAAAGAAGATACAGAAACGTTGGATGAAGTTGTAGTTGTAGGATACGGAACTGTACGCAAAGCTGACTTAGCTGGTTCTGTGGCTGTAATGGACAACAAATCATTCAAAGACCAGCCCGTTACCAGAATTTCAGAAGCTCTTCAAGGACGAGTATCTGGTGTACAGGTAGAAAACAGTGGTGTACCCGGAGGAGATATTCGCATTCGTGTACGTGGTGCAAACTCTGTAAATCTTAGCAACGAACCTTTATATGTTGTTGACGGAATTGTCCGTGAAGGTGGATTAAGCGGATTAAATACAGACGATATCAAATCTATCCAAGTATTAAAAGACGCATCCTCTACTGCAATTTATGGTTCTCGAGGTGCCAATGGTGTAGTATTGGTCACTACTAAAACCGGAGTTGCCGGACAGACACAAATCACATTCGATGCAACTTTAGGCGTATCAAACGTTTACAAACATTATGATATGCTCAGTCCATATGAATATGCTGAAGCTTATAATTTCTGGTATCCGGGAAATGGATACTCCACTGAAGAAATGGATGCTCTCAAAACTGGTAAAAAAGGTATCAACTGGCAAGACGAAATGTTCCGCTCCGGATTAGTACAGAATTATAAACTTGCAATTTCAGGCGGTAGTGAAAAAACACAATATTATGTTTCTGCCAACTATGTAAACGAAGAAGGTGTTTTACGTTATTCTGACAATGAACGATATTCTGCACGTGTTAATTTGAATTCAGCTGTAACCAACTGGCTTACTATCACTACAGATGTACAGTTCAATCATGGAGTCAGAAATGGTAATACTTATATTGCTAGTAAAACAAACCCCATTTTCAATGCATTGAACTATGATCCAACCATGGATATGTTTACAGAAGATGGTAAATACAATGTAGGAAAAAACACTACAGGAAGTAACCCGTTGGGATCTATCGCCGCATCAAACAGCGAACTTCGAACCTATGCCGCTACTGGAAATTTAGCTTTACAGTTTAAAATCATAGACGGTTTGACATTTACCACAACAAATGCATTCGATTACCAAGATAATAAATCTTACTCTTTCTCTTCTGCAAACGCCAGCCCTACTGCAATTAGCAGCATGGGAAACAGTGATGCTTTCCGAATGATGTTACAATCTACAAACAACTTCACTTACATGAAAAAATTCGGAAAACACAATCTGACCGCTACAGGCGTTTGGGAAGCAACTTCTACCGAATATCGTAATATGAATATTGGTGGAAATAACCTTTCTACCGAAGCTGTAGGATGGTGGAATGTGAATATGGCAAGCACTAAGACTCTCGGCAACAGCTACTCAAGAGAAACACTTCTATCAGGTGTAGGCCGTGTTATCTATAACTACAATGACCGTTATACATTGACGGCTACCTTCCGTGCAGATGGTTCTTCTAAATTTAGCAAAAAGAAATGGGGATACTTCCCATCTGTTGCTGTAGCATGGGATCTTAGCAATGAACCTTTCATGAAAGATTTCAAAGCTATGCAAAACATGAAACTACGTGCCAGCTATGGTGTGATTGGTAACCAAGGCATCGGAGCATACTCTACTCTTGGACTATTAGGCCAAGCTTATACAAACTATGGAACATCTTCACAATTATATTATGGTTACTGGCCAACCTCACTTCCAACCCCAGATATCACTTGGGAAAAAACTAAACAATTTGACTTGGGAGTAGAATTTGCCGTATGGAACCAACGTCTCTCATTCTCATTCGACTATTTCTACAAACGTACAGTTGACTGCTTAATGCAGGAACCTATTCCTGGATATAATGGAGGTGGAAACTATTTAGCCAATGTAGGACGTATCGACAATAAGGGTCTTGATTTCTCTATCAATGCTCACCTTATTCAAACCAAAGATTGGCAATGGAATTCCACATTAACTGGAACATACCTGAAAAATGAAGTAAAAAGTTTAGGTAGCAATGAATACATCTACGGAAAGACTCCAGCAGATAAAATGGCAGATGAAGCCACTATCGTTATGCCGGGATACAGCATCGGTTCTTTCTACGGATATATATGGGAAGGCATCAGCGAAGACGGTAAAAACGTATATGCTGACTTAAACGAAAATGGAAGTATCGATGCAGGAGACCGTACTGTAATCGGTAATGCAAACCCAAACTTTACATTTGGATGGAATAACACAGTTAACTATAAGAACTGGGATTTAAGCATGTTCCTGACCGGTGCATTTGGAATGGATCGTCTGAACTTGGTACGTTACGCTATGTCAACCTCAATATCAGATGCCTCATTCATCAATACCAAAGAAGCATATGAATATAACTGGGATGTAAATCCTGAAAACGCCAAATTTGCTTCTTTGCTGAACGGAGGAACCAACTATGCAAACTCTACACAGTGGGTAGAAAATGCCAGCTATGTACGTTTGGCCAATTTAAGTCTAGGATATACATTCCCGAAGTCTAAGACTAAATTTGCAGATATACGTTTGTCTGTCAGCTGCCAAAACTTGTTTACAATTACCAAATACAAAGGAATGGATCCTACGGCTTCTGCCTTTACAGACGATTCTTCAAAGAGTGTAGATGTTAGTAGCGGTGTAGATATAGGTGGTTATCCAACTCCAAGAACTTTCACCTTTGGTGTAAAAATGAATTTCTAATATTAACAACACATTGAATTTCTAATAAATCGATAATATGAAAACGAAAATATTTATAAGTACATTAATGGCATGTACAGTAGCCATGACCTCCTGCAGTGACTTCTTGACTGAAGATCCTAAAGGACAAATGGTAGCAGAAAATTACCTTACATCACAAAATAACTTAGATGGTGCTATCAACGTCCTATATGCCCAGGTACAATACTCTATCAATGGCAGCCATAGTTTATCTCCCAACTGGATGGGTGATGACATCACTGCTCTTACCAGTGGAAACAAAGATGTATATAGAGAATTTGACAGTTACAAAGTCAACGATAACAATGCAGATGCTAAAAGCGCATGGAACACCAATTATGCAGTAATCAAAGCTGCAAATTTTATTCTCAATAATATAGAGAATGTTGTTACCAGTGAAGAAGAAATCAATATAGGAAAAGGACAAGCACTATTCTGGAGAGCTGTAGCTTACTTTAAATTAGTCCGTTGGTATGGAGAAGTACCTATAGTATTAACCACAGACTTAGATTTTACCATCGGCAAATCAACCATAGAACAAATCTATACACAAATATGTACAGATTTGGAAGAAGCTGAAAGAATTCTTCCTGAAGCCTATACTACAGCACCACGAATAGCAAATAGTTTGAATAACTATGTCAATAAGGGAGCAGCACAAGCTGTATTGGCAGCTGTTTATATGGCTCGTGCAGGTTATCCGCTTAACCAGACTTCCTATTATGAAAAGGCTGCGAATATGGCTAAAGCCGTCATTGAAGGAGTAAAAAAGAATACATATTACTACAAATTAGAAACGAACTATAAAGACCGGTTTATGTATGTATCCAATCCATATTCACAAGAAGGAGTTGTAGCGGTTAAATTTAATAAAGACAACCCATGGGGATGGTCTGGATTAGACTCCTGGCACTCAGTATGTCAAGCTTACGAATCTGTCACCAATGGTGGATGGGGAGATGTAGTAGGCGAAATCAAGTTCTGGAAAGAAATGCCAGAAGGACCACGTAAAGACGCAATTTATGGAAGCGATGGAGGTAAAATCTTAGTTGAAAAGAATACTTATAAGGATCAATTAATCAACTGGTACCAAAAAGACAGCAATGGTTCTTTCATCCTGAGCGAATGCCATCCTATGTTCCGTACCTTACTTTACGGAGGAGGCTCCGACGGTAGTGCGATGAATGATTATAACGACAGAGAATATACCATGAATAATGGTATCTGTAGCCAAACTCTTTATATGGTTTCATATAGTGAAGTTCTTTTATGGTATGCAGAAGCACAAGCTCGTAGCGGTTCTGTAAATGAAGAAGCAAAACAATGCTTACAAAAAGTCTTAGACCGCGCATACGGAGCAGGAGTAGATGATGCAAATAATTATGCAAGCGATCCAACCACATTTGCCAACAAGTGCTGGAAAGAACACGGTTATGAAGTTGCCGGATATTACCCCGCATTAGTAGTTCGGGCTAATGACCAGCTCCGTATGGATGATTTAAAAAATACTTTTGCTACGCGTCAAGCCAATACACCAATAGAAGTAGCAGAAGGTATATCTCTGAAAGAAGGTGTAGAAATGAGTGGAACTTGGGATGAATCACGCAACTATGCTACAATCCCATCATTTGATGCCGATTTGAACGAAAATCTAAAATAAGTTATCACACAAAAGTCACAGGAGCACCTATGCCTACCTGTGACTTTTTAATTTTACCTATTTCCATATTATGCACACAATTAAAAAAGCCTTCTTTATAACATCCTTATTTTTAATAGCAGGTTGTAGCACTCCCCCACAAACCTATTATCTGGATGCCACCAATGGAAATGATGCAAACTCCGGCCTTTCTTCCGATAAGGCATGGAAAACATTGGAACGAGTAAAAAAAACATCCCTCCAAGAAGGAGATAAAATACTATTGAAACGAGGAGAAATCTTTAATGGAATCTTAGACATTACAGGGAAAGGTCTCCCACAATCTCCCATCATCATCGATGCATACGGTGAAGGCAATCAAAAACCATGCATTGCAGGGAATGACACCTCCATGTATGCTGTACGTATTTTCAATTCCGATTACTTAACAATTCAAAATCTTGAAATCAGTAATACAGGTGAAGCACGAAAAGCCGGACGTACTGGATTAAAAGTAGAATGCACAGATTATGGTATTTCTCATAACATCAGAATAAACAACCTTACCATACGTGATGTCAATGGTTCTCTTGTCAAAGAAGAGGGAGGAGGAAGCGGTATTCTGATTGTAAACGGAGGAGACAGTATTCGCTCACGCTTTGACAGTCTGACCATAGAAAATTGTCAAATTTTAAGATGTGAACGCAATGCCATGATTTGGAGCGGTTATTACGACCGTAAAAATTGGTATCCCAATAAACATACCATTGTACGAAACAATGTGATTGAAAAAGTTCCCGGCGACGGCATTGTCCCCATAGGTTGTGACAGCACACTGATTGAGTATAATCTCATGTGCGATTCACCCGACATTCTTCCAATGACAGAGGCAGCAGCAGGCATCTGGCCTTGGAGTTGTGACAATACCATCATACAATATAACGAAGTATGGGGCCATAAGGCGCCCTGGGATGCACAAGGATTCGATTCCGACTACAATTGCCAGAATACCCTTATACAATACAATTACAGTCACGACAATTACGGAGGAATGGTACTGATATGCAACAGTGGAAACGCCGGAGATTATAGCTGCGGAAATATCGGAAGCATTGTTCGATACAATATCAGTATAGGAGACGGTATACGCCCGAAAGAAACACGTCAAGGTATGTTTTCTCCCAGTATCCACATAGCTGGTCCGGTAAAGCAAACATTAGTCGAACGTAATATCATCCACGCCAACCCTAAACCGTCTGATATAGTAGACCGTACAATGATCACTTCCGACTCTTGGGATGGATATGCAGACAGTACTTGTTTCCGTCAAAATATCTATTACGCAGCAGAGCCCAGCCGTTTTGATTTTACATCTTCTACCCGAAATGCTTTTGAAGAAAACATCTATATCGGCCAGTTCAAAAATCAACCGGAAAGTCAAAAAAACAAAAAAGCAGAAAACATCTATACAGAAAAAGTGTTGAAAGAATCGGCGAACGGCTATAAAGGGCTACATTGTCTTATGGATTCCGTAATATTAAAAGAGCATACGCTTCATTACATAAAGCCAGAAGCCATCAAGATATTTTTCCAAAGTATCTTCTAACAAAAGAAATGCTTATACAAAAAATCCCCTCACTCTTTTTCTATAATCAAAGAGAGTGAGGGGATTTCAATTATTAGTATCAAATCTGTTAGCGATTAACGTCCAAAACGTTCTTTCAGTTTCGCAAGCATATCTTGAGTCATAGCATCCAAATCATATTCCGGTTTCCAGCCCCATTCTTCACGGGCACATGTGTCATCCAGTGAGTTCGGCCAGGATTCTGCAATAGCCTGACGTAATGGGTCTACCTGATATTGCATTTCAAACTCCGGAAGATATTTACGGATATTCTGGTAGATTGTATTCGGTTCAAAACTCATTGAAGCAATGTTGAATGAATTACGATGAACCAACTTAGACGGATCTGCTTCCATAATTTCTACCGCTGCACGCAAGGCATCTGGCATATACATCATATCCATATAAGTTCCCTCAGCAATCGGGCAGACAAATTTTTCACCTTTGGCTGCAGAATAATAAATATCTACGGCATAGTCTGTAGTACCACCACCCGGAGGAGTCACATACGAAATCAATCCCGGGAAACGTACGGAACGAGTATCCACTCCAAAACGAGTGAAATAGTAGTCACTCAGCAATTCACCAGAAACTTTTGTCACACCATACATGGTCTTAGGACGCTGTACCGTGTCCTGAGGAGTCTTGTCTTTAGGAGTACCAGGACCAAATGAACCGATAGAACTCGGAGTAAATACTGCACAGTGTTTTTCACGAGCCACTTCCAATGTATTGAACAATCCTCCAAGTCCGATTTTCCAGGCAAGCTGAGGTTTATTTTCTGCTACGGCAGAAAGTAATGCAGCCAGATTATAGATTGTATCTACTTGATACTGGCTTACCGCATCGGCAATTTGTTGCGGATTCGTAATATCCACTATAGCCGAAGGACCAGATTCTTTCAATTCTCCTTTCGGTTCTGCACCTGGAATATAACCAGCTACTACATTACCTGAATAATTCTTTCTCAAAAGCATAGTGAGCTCTGAACCAATCTGTCCAGTCGCCCCAATTATTAAAATGTTTTTCATTAATGAGCTAGATTTTTAAATTCGGAGCAAATATACAAAAGTTCTTATAAATGAAATAAAAATATGAGTACTCTTTTTTCTAAATAAAAAAAATTGCATCTTTGCATAAGTAAAACCTTAATATCAATATGTATACAAACTTTAGAGACTTCCTGAAAAAGGAACTTGCCGACATAGAAGCAGCCGGCTTATATAAAAAAGAACGGGTAATAACTACTCCACAGCGTGCAGACATCAAAGTTAACGCAGGAGAAGAAGTTTTGAATTTCTGTGCCAACAATTACTTAGGCCTGTCAGACAATACACGCCTGATTGAAGCAGCTAAGAAAGCGATGGACACTCATGGCTATGGTATGTCATCCGTACGCTTTATTTGTGGAACACAAGATCTTCACAAACAACTGGAAGCTGCCATCTCTGATTATTTCCATACAGAAGATACCATTTTGTATGCTGCATGCTTCGATGCCAATGGCGGTTTGTTTGAACCTCTCTTCACAGAAGAAGACGCCATTATTTCAGATGCACTGAACCACGCATCCATCATTGATGGTGTACGTTTATGTAAAGCTAAACGTTACCGCTATGCTAATGCCGATATGGCAGACTTGGAACGCTGTCTCCAGGAAGCACAGGCACAGCGCCATCGCATTATTGCCACCGATGGAGTATTCTCTATGGATGGAAATGTAGCTCCAATGGATAAAATCTGCGAACTGGCAGAAAAATACAATGCCCTTGTAATGGTAGACGAATCACACTCTGCTGGAGTGGTAGGCCCTACAGGACATGGAGTAGCTGAACAATTCGGTGTATACGACAAGATTGACATCTTTACAGGTACATTAGGAAAAGCTTTTGGCGGAGCTATGGGTGGATTCACCACTGGTAAGAAAGAAATTATCGACATGTTGCGTCAGCGCTCTCGTCCTTACTTGTTCTCTAACTCTGTAGCCCCAGCTATCGTAGGAGCAAGTCTGGAAATGTTCCGCATGCTCAAAGAAAGCAATGCCTTGCATGACAAACTGATGAGCAATGTCAACTATTTCCGTGACAAGATGATTGCTGCCGGATTTGACATCAAACCTACACAGAGTGCTATCTGCGCTGTCATGTTGTATGATGCCAAACTGTCACAGGATTTTGCAGCCCGCATGCAGGAAGAAGGCATTTATGTAACCGGATTCTACTATCCAGTAGTGCCGAAAGGCCAGGCTCGTATCCGCGTACAGCTTTCTGCCGGTCATGAACAATGCCATCTGGACAAAGCAATCCAGGCTTTCATCAAAGTAGGAAAAGAATTAAACGTCATCAAATAACCTACTACTTAAAATCACATGTCAAAAGGCTGTTCTTCTATATCAAGAGGGACAGCCTTTCTTTTATATTCATATAAAATGAACGGTGTATGCTTTATAAATTATTTTTCCGTCTGCTCTTCTGGCCAGTTTACCAGATACAATAAATCCGTAGCACGGGTAAATGCAGTATACAACCAGCGGAAATAATCGGGCGAAAGCATATCTTCCGTCATGTAGCCTTGATCAAGAAAAACTCTTTTCCACTGACCACCTTGCGCTTTATGACATGTAACAGCATACGCGTATTTTACCTGCAACGCATTGTAATAAGGGTCTTCCTTCATTTTTCTCATTCGTTCCCGCTTGGTCGGCAAATCAGCATAATCTTCTAACACAGCATAGAACAGACGGTCATTTTCTTCTTTCGACAAAGAAGGAAGTTCCGAATGAAGGGTATCCAATAAAATCTTTACTTCCAGTTCAATCTCGTCATAATCAGGAAAAGCAAGCACTACATCTGCAAAACGAAAACCATACATTTCCCGAACACGCCGTACCCTACGTACCACCGCCACATCTCCATTTGCAATAAAATCAAGTTCCTTGCAGTCTGCTCCCCAGAAATAATTATTCTTGGCCACCATCAACATATCTCCCGTGTTCAGTTCATCTTTCCTGTACAGTACCGTATTTCTTATACCTTTATTATATAGAGAAGCACGTTTATTGGAACGACAGATAACAATCGTTTCATCCAACCCCACATGACCATAACATTCGTCTATGGCTTCAATCAGTTCACTTCCAGGAAGGATACGTACATCAGGATAGTTCTTACAACTGATTTTAGGATATTCAAAGAAGTCCTCGTTTACAATCCTTTCACGCAAGGCCGTCGCATTCGACAAAATACCAGAACCTTCAGTTTGTCGTACCACTTTTGTAAGCACACACTCTGTCACCTCCAGTCCATAGCCCTGCAATGCCGATACAGACAGCGCCGGGCTCTCTTCCTCCCCTATAGGCGGAAGCTGTGCTGTATCTCCAATCAACATCAACCGACATCCCAATCCATTATATACATATTGAACGAGATCATCCAATAAACGTCCGCTACCAAAATGGCCGCCTGAAAGCCCTTCATTCGCAATCATGGAAGCTTCATCCACAATGAACAGCGTATTTCGGTGCAAATTCTGATTAGCTACAAAATTATCCGTCTCATTCGAAAAAACTTTCTGGCGATATATCTTCTTATGAATCGTATAAGCCGGATGTTTCGCATATCCGGAAAAGACTTTGGCTGCCCTTCCTGTGGGAGCCAACAAAATCACTTTCCGCTGTAACGAATCAAGCGTACGAACCAATGCAGATGTCAATGTAGTCTTACCCGTGCCGGCATAACCTTTCATCAGAAACACACTGTCAGCAGAAGGTGAAAACAGGAATTCGGCAAAACTTTTCACCGCATTTTCCTGCTCTTCTGTTGGTTTATAAGGAAAATTTCGCTTAATTTGTTGCGATAAATCATTATTTAACATAATGCCAGTATAAAAAGTTTACGTAAGATTGACGTGGTTCAACTAATTTACTTATTTTTGCGCTACGAATATAAACTAAAAAAACAATATTATCATGAAAACAGTTCTTAATCTTGTGTTAGCCGCCTGCGTTATCTGCTTGGTATATATATGCTATGGCAGTATTATGGGCCCTATCAACTTTGACAATGCGAAAAAAACCAGAGAAAAAGCAATTATTGCCCGCCTGATTGACATCCGTAAGGCTCAGCAGGAATATCGTACCGTTCATAACGGTGCTTATACAGCAAACTTCGACAGTCTGATTACTTTCGTAAAGACTGCTAAACTTCCTTTCATCATGAAAGTGGGTTCATTGACAGATGATCAATTGAACAACGGTATGACAGAAAAGAAGGCTATGGACTTGATTAACAAGGCTAAGAAAACTGGAAACTGGAGCGAAGTTGAAAAAGAAGGCTTACAGAACTTCCGTCGTGATACAATGTGGGTAGCTGTAATGGATACTATCTTTGCAAAAGGATTTAATCCGGACTCTTTGGCATACGTTCCTTACGGAAACGGAGCTAAATTTGAAATGGCTATCCGTCAGGATACTACAAAATCTGGTGCTCCTCTGAACTTGTTCCAGGCACAGGTTGCATACGATGTATACTTGGGTGACTTGAACAGCCAGGAATTGATCAACTTGAAAGACATGCAGTCAAAATTGGGTAAATATTGCGGTTTGAGAGTTGGTGACATCGAACAGCCGAACAACAATGCAGGAAACTGGGAATAATCCTATGGCCCAACCTATTGATTTTAATAAATCAGAACAGTATATATTATCCATCCGTCTGAGTACGGATGGATTTTCTTTTTCTATCTATCACCCTCAGCAATCGGAGGAAGTATATTTCAGTTCCTCGCCAGTCAATACACAGCGTTCAATGGCTGCCAATGTAAAAGCCTATTTGACAGAGACAGAAGAACTGAAGCATCGTTTCAAGCAGGTTAATATTCTTATTCATACTTCACGTTATACTACACTCCCGTTGGAATTGTATGAAGATGAACAGACCGACCTTCTGTTCTATCAGAACCTGCCCCCACAAAATAACGAAGTCGTACTTTGTAATATTTTAGGGAAGAGCAACCTCGTCATTCTTTTTGGACTGGACAAGCTCACCCATCTGTTCCTGACAGAACATTTCCCCAATGCCCGTTTGTTTGCATCCGTAAGTCCAATTACCGAGTACCTTGCACATAAGGTCAAACCGAGTGACTGCCGTAAATTATTTGCCATCTTCCATCCCGAAAGTGTAGAAGTGATAGCTTTCGAAAAAGAAAAGCTACTGCTACTGAACACTTACCCCATTTCCGGCCTGAATGATTCATGCTATTATCTGTTGAACATCTGGCAACAGGCTGGCTACAATCAAGAAGATGACCAGTTATACATTTGCGGGAACAATCGGGTTCCACAATGGGAAGAATTGCCATTGCGACTAAAAAAATACATACGAAAACTATTCATCATTAATCCTCAGATGGAATTTAACGACTCAGCAATGAGCCGCATCAAAGAAATTTCATTTGACATGCTATCTTTAATCTCATGCGAGTAATAAGCGGAATATACAAACGGAGACGTTTCGACGTCCCCCACACATTCAAGGCACGTCCTACGACTGACTTTGCCAAAGAAAATCTGTTCAATGTGCTCAACAACTACATTGACTTTGAAGATGGAATTACAGCACTCGATTTGTTTGCCGGAACGGGCAGTATCAGTATAGAACTTGTGTCACGAGGATGCGATCAGGTTATCTCCGTAGAGAAAGACCCGCAGCACCATGCCTTCATCAGCAAAGTCATGCGCGAGGTCAAAACGGACAAGTGCATCCCTTTAAGAGCCGATGTATTCAAATACATCGAGAAATGCGGCCTGCAGTTCGATTTTATCTTTGCTGATCCTCCGTATGCCCTGAAAGAATTAGCAAGCATACCCGACCTAATATTTCAGTACAACCTGCTCAAGCCGGAAGGTATTTTCGTTCTGGAACATGGAAAAGACCTCAACTTTGAGAGTCATCCCTGCTTTTTCGAGCACCGTCACTACGGAAGTGTCAACTTTTCCTTTTTCAGAGTAAAGGAGCAAGAAGACGTACAACCGATTCAGTAATCTTATTTTTCCAAGAACGTTTTTCCCAAATCCTGGCTGACAACAGAAAACAATCCTTCTGATCGGCCAGGAATATTTCTTTTAAAGTCATAGCCGTTTCCTTGTCATAAAAAAAGGCATTGGCCTCGAAGTTATGCTCAAAACTTCGAAAGTCCATATTCGTAGAGCCCACCGTTGACAATTCGTCATCACACACCATCAACTTAGAATGCAGAAATCCCTTTTTGTAGAGGTAAATTTTCACCCCTGCCTTCATCATCTCCGAGAGATAAGATAGCGAACCTTTATGAATGAGCCAGGTATCCCCTCTTTTAGGAAGCATAAGCCGCACATCAACCCCAGCCAATGCTGCTGTCTGCAAAGCGGTCATCACTTCCTCGTTCGGCAAGAAATAAGGAGTCTGCACATAAAAATACCTCCGGGCAGAACAGATAGCCATCATCAGTCCTTGCATAATATCCCTCCACTCACCTACCGGATCGGAAGTCACAATTTGCCCCAGCACACCTCCCTTCACCGAAATCGGAGGGAAATATTCTGCTGAAGTGAGCAAGGTACGATCAATGGCATACCAGTCAGTAAGAAAAGCCGTCTGTAACCCGTACACCACCTTTCCTTCCAGTCTAACGTGTGTATCTCTCCAATTTCCTTTTCCCAAGCCCTTCACATAACGTTCTGCCAGATTCATCCCACCTATGAACCCCACACAACCATCTATCACCACAATCTTCCGATGATTGCGATAATTCACTTTACTGGTAAATCTAGGGAAACGGACTTTCAGGAACGAAAGGACTTCTATGCCTTCACAAAGCATTTGTTCATAAAAATCATGAGGCACTTTCCAACAGCCCACATCGTCATACAGCACCCGTATCTTCACTCCGTCACGAGCTCGGTCAATCAAGGCATCTCTAACCAACCGACCTACCGCATCATCCTCAAAAATATAAAACTCCAGATGAATGTGATGATGGGCTCTGTAAATATCTTTCAACAATTCCGACAACATGGAAACAGCATCCGTATAAACAGTAACTCTATTTCCGGAGAAAGGCAGCGCATTATTTACGCGTGAAAAGAAATCCATCAAACGCTGTTTGCCATGTTCTGCCATTACGGATGGTTGTTCCTGATAAGCCGCCATAGGGCGCTTACTCAAGCGAGCATAGCCTTTCCGGCTGATAAGGCGCTCCTTACGCGTACTGCGCCCGAAAAACAAGTACAGAATCCATCCGGCTACAGGAAGAAAAAAGAGAACCAGAATCC
>artificially_reared_1__coassemble_343_pt1 | contig 14829 bp, 16 predicted proteins | sample artificially_reared_1__metabat2_low_PE_002 | metagenome-assembled genome bin artificially_reared_1 | reverse complement strand
TTCAATTGGAGATGAAACAAAAGAGGCCATCTCAACACTATTTTGAGACAGCCTCATTAACATTTCTGCCACTCCTGCAGTATATCCGAAATTGCCATCAATCTGAAAAGGAGGATGCGAGTCGAACAAGTTTGGATAAGTACGTCCAGCAAACAGATTTCTTATTATCTTATAAGCATGATTTCCATCAAGCAGACGTGCCCACAAATTAATTTTCCAACCGATAGACCATCCAGTAGCCTCATCACCTCTTTGCAATAAAGTGTTTTTTGCAGCCTGGAACAATTCAGGATTTTTATAAGGCGAAATCTGATTGCCTGGATACAGGCCATAAGCATGCGATATATGCCTATGCTTGTCATTCGGATTGTCCACATCTTCAAGCCATTCCTGCAACTGATTATGTTTTCCTATCTGCATAGGTGCAAGCATATCAATCATACTCTGCAACCTGTTTATATATTCGGTATCTTTATTAAGCAACCTCGCTGCATCACGAGTATTACACAGTAGTTCGAACACTATCTGATTGTCCATAGTACAGCCTGCAACAGTAGAAGCAGAATTACTGAATTCACCATCAGGACCATGTTCAGGAGAATTTGAAGGACATGTAACCATCCATCCGTACACAGGATGCTTTACAAGGAAATCCATAAAGAAATCTGCCGATCCTTTCATCACATCATAGTATTTATTCAAAAAAGTCATATCACCGGTATATAAATAATGTTGCCACAAATGCTGACACAACCATGCGCCACCATTAGGCCACATACCCCAGAAAGCTCCGTCAACGACCCCAGTAGAACGCCACAAATCTGTATTATGATGTAGCACCCATCCGTTACATCCATACATTTTTTCGGCTGTCTCCTGTCCGGATTCTGAGAGTTCCTGCAACATCTTGAATAGCGGCTCATGACATTCACTAAGATCCTTTTCATAATCTTTCTTTACGGCAGTATTCAGATAGTTCACAGCCTTTTATAACCATTTCCGCTTATATCCTTATAATTCACAAAATTAGTTGCCGATGATATATATATATTGTTACATAATCAGCATTCTCTATCTTTAGCTTGTTATAGTCGAAAGACATTTTTCCCCCTTTATTTATAGCCTTAACCAATGTCTCATCAAAAAGCTTTCCTTGAACACCCTCATGGTCATTACCCTTAGCCTTAAGATAAAGGCACTTGTTCTTAACAGAAACCTGATGCTCCAAAGCAATCCACAAATTACCTACATAATCCTCAACCAACGAAAATATTTGTCCTTTGGTGAATACTTCATCTGATGAGGATGTCTTCAAATCATGCAAAGACGCATCAGCCGGTTCTAAAATATATATGCCACCACCATAAGTTCCTATGTAATACTTTCCTTTATAATTACAACTACACAGAACCATGTCCGAACGCATCTCAGAAGTTTTGAAACTCTTATATATATTACGTTCCGCATCAATGTAGTATAAGCCGTCCCTTGCACCTATTAATCTGTCAGACTCACCCACTTCAAGAGTTCTCACAGCCAGATATTTAAGATTTATTCTGCATTTAGGCTGATAAAGACTGAACATCTCATGCTGGAACAGAGAATAGTCTATTCCCATCTGGAAAATTCCTGCCTAAACTATTCCGTCCCTGTCAACAAGCAATGAATAGACAGAATTTGAACGAATTCCGGAACCTGTGACAGTGTCGTGCTGTATGCGGCGGACTATACCTCCATCAGGCAATGATATGAAATATATACCTCCTCCATTAGTGGAAGCATAAAGGATATTGTTCTCGTTTGTAGAGAGAGAAGTTATATGTCCGATATTGGCAAACGAAGAAAAGACTTTCTTATTCAAGTCGAAAGATATTATACCACTTTCTTTGGTGCCAAGATACAAAACACCGTTTACACAACAGATTTCCGTAAGAACATCAGTCATACCTGAAAAGCTGTATGACTCTATACTTTCATCAGATAAATCCATCGAATAAAGACCTCCGGAAGTGGCCATCCAAAGAATATTGTCATCGATGGCAAGTGAGTTTATGATATTCGCACCCGAATATATGTTCCTGTCAAGCACGATATGATTCACAGAATCACCCTTGCAAATATACAGTCCGGCATCACTTCCACAAAACAGTTTTCCCGTTTTGACGTCGTACAGCATCGACAATACACTTCTGTCAATTTTATCACGAAACATTCTCGAAATTGTGTCACCTTCAACTTTCCATACTCCGGAATTGTTCCCGAACCATATTTCATTGTCTGGCATACCCGTTATCACATTCACTTCCCTAGCTTTGGGATTCTCGGCCGGTATATGATAATTTTTAAATATAACACCATCATAACGTTCTACTGATTTACTTGTACCTACCCATATATAACCTAAAGAATCTTTATAAAGTGCATTTACAACCAAATCGGACAGGCCATCTTTTACAGACAAATTTTTGAACGTCTGGGAATATCCAAAGACAATATTACTTAACGCTATAAACAAAATAATACATTTTTCATACTATTACATCTCAACATGTTTTAAATACAAAAGTACAAAAAATCAATAAAAAACAAGTCTTCTTAAAAAATGTAACAGCACCTATAACAAATGAAATGTATATAAAACCTAGCATCATATACATTAAGAATATATGGCTGCCTTTGTTAGAAAAAGTAATTCCTGCAGCCATATACTTCAAAACGGGTATCACCACAAATCATGAACCTGCGCCCTTATATATTCGTCATATATGTTTCGGACAATATCCATTTCTTCCTTACTTAACGGAGGCAATGAAGAAGCGGCGGCATTACTCTTTATCTGCAACGGCGAACTTGCTCCAGGTATCACAGTACTGACAGAATCATACATCAAAATGTACTTCAAAGCTGTGTTGGCGAGATTATCAGTATGAAGTTTTTCCTTCAACATCATGGCAGCATTAACCCCTGTGGCATAATCAACACCGGAAAATGTCTCTCCTTTATCAAAGAACTCACCATTTCTGTTATAATTGCGGTGATCACCTTTGCCAAAAACTGTATCAAGCGTATATTTACCGGATAAAAGCCCACTCGCCAACGGGACTCTAACTATAATTCCCACATTCTTCTTTTTAGCCATTTCAAAAAGTTCATCAGCAGGACGGATACGGAACATATTGAAAATAATCTCTATCGCTGAAATATCATATTTCAATGCTTCCAATGCCTCTTCTATTTTTTCCACACTGACGCCATAATTTGCTATAAGCCCTTCACGCTTAAGCGTGTCCAATTCATCAAACACTTCTCCATTAAAATACACATCTGTAGGAGGACAATGCAGGAGTACAAGATCCAGACAATCCATCTGCAGATTTTTGCGTGACTCATTAACAAATCGTCTGATATTTTCAGCATTATACCCTTCTGTTTTATGCGGATTAAGTTTCCTGCCACATTTCGTGACAACAAAAATACGCTTGTCTTTAGTCTTGATGAAATCCCCTATGACTTTCTCACTCATTCCATCCTGATAAATATCTGCCGTATCAAAAAGATTGATACCCTCTTGATATGCAGCCTCAAGAGTATTCCAAGCTACTTCCCTATCAAAAGGTTCTCCCCATCTAGAACCTAACTGCCAAGTACCAAGCGATACCTCACTTATCTCAAAACCTGTTTTACCTAAAATCCTGTAATTCATATCTGTTCTTTTTTTGTTTACATCACAAAAATAAATATTCCGTTCGTATCTGGAAATAAGTGATAAATTACACATATACAGATAAATTTACTCCTATATTGATTATCAGTAGAATATTTATTTGTACATTTGAAAAAATATAAATATGTACAAAAGGAAAAATCCACTTGACCTTTCATGCGGAATCAGAATAACTATGGGAGTCATTGGTTCCAAATGGAAACCGTGTATAATCGATTCACTAAGAGATTCACCTAAAAGACCCAGTCAAATACACAGAGAAATACCCGAAGCTATTTCAAGAGTTATAAATCAAAGTCTCAGGGAACTTGAAGAACACGGTATTGTAGAGAAAAAAATATTTCACGAACTTCCACCTCACAGCGAATATAGCCTGACAGACTTAGGCAGAAGCTTATTACCAGTCATAGACCATCTGGACGAATGGGGGGAATATCACAGGAATATTTTTGAAAAAGCTTTACTGTAAGCTCATATATTAACTTTTATCAATCCAGAACCATAAAGCATTATTCTATATCTCACATTTTATTAGTAACTTTGTAACAGAATTCATAAACAAGAAAAATTATGGCTAAAGAACTTGAACTGAAATACGGATGCAATCCTAACCAAAAGCCTGCACGTATTTTCATGAAAGAGGGGGAACTGCCTATTGAAGTCCTGAACGGACGCCCCGGTTACATCAATTTCCTTGATGCACTGAACGGATGGCAGTTAGTAAAAGAACTGAAAGAGGCTACAGGAATGCCTGCTGCAACATCTTTCAAGCATGTCAGCCCTGCAGGTGCTGCCATCGGTCTTGAACTTGACGAAACCATGAAGAAAATTTATTTCGTCGATGGTCTTCCTCTTTCTCCGCTTGCTAATGCTTACGTACGTGCCCGTGGTGCTGACCGTATGTCTTCTTACGGCGACTTTATCGCACTGAGCGACATATGCGACGAAGAAACAGCGCGTTTCATAAACCGCGAAGTATCTGACGGTGTTATTGCTCCGGGATATACAGATGCTGCTCTGGAAATACTGAAAGCAAAGCGTAAAGGTACTTACAACGTAATAAAGATTGACCCTAACTATGTTCCGGCTCCAATCGAAACAAAAGAAGTATTCGGTGTAACTTTCGAACAGGGAAGAAACGAAATCAAGCTGAACGGCGATGATTTGTTCCAGAACATCCCTACTCAGAACAAGAACTTCACAGATGCTGCAAAGCGTGACCTTATGATTGCGCTTATCACTCTGAAATACACTCAGTCAAACTCTGTATGCTACGTTAAGGACGGTCAGGCTATAGGTATAGGTGCCGGACAGCAGAGCCGTATCCACTGTACACGCCTTGCAGGAAACAAGGCCGATATCTGGTACTTGCGTCAGCATCCGAAGGTATTGAACTTGCCATGGGTTGAAAAAATCCGCCGTGCCGACCGCGACAATACTATCGACATCTACATCAGCGAAGACCACGATGATGTCCTTGCTGACGGAGTATGGCAACAGTTCTTCACTGAAAAGCCTGAAGTTCTGACTCGCGAAGAAAAACGTGCGTGGCGTGATACTCTGAAAGGTGTGGGTCTTGGCTCAGATGCGTTCTTCCCATTCGGCGACAATATTGAACGTGCTCACAAGAGTGGTGTGGAATTCATAGCACAGGCAGGTGGCTCTGTACGTGATGACCATGTTATTGAAACTTGCGACAAATATGGCATTGCAATGGCATTCACAGGTATACGCTTGTTCCACCATTAATATTATGACATATACATAAAATATAAAACTCCTGACAGTTACTTTTCGATAGTTTCTGTCAGGAGTTTTTCTATTTAATCATTATCAGAATTTATATCCCACTGTGAAATACATTGCAAAATTATATGGAGAGGCTCCGGGGGCAATCTTGCAGAATCCGAAATCAGCATCAAGTCCAACTGTCCATTCCGGAAAATCAAAACCTACACCAGCCTGTACACCAGCATCAAAACGATTATAACCATCATATATATATTTATCACCTAAATACAGGTCGTCGAAAGTTGGCCATGACATGGTGAGTGCATCCACCTGTGTTTCTGACTTGCCAGAGATACCATAAGCAATATAAGGACCAACTGTAAATACCATATCAAACCTGGAAGTGGCTCCTACATGGAATGCTGCAAGAAGTGGCATCTGGAAATAATTCTGGTTTACATCTACCTTGGAGAATGTCTGGGAGCCGGTTACAAAATCATTGAACATCTTACAGTTTGCTCCTTTCGATGTCCAGTTTATACCAGTCTGGAAAGATACAAGCCAATTCAGGGGAATGTCAAGCGTTATCCCAACCTTAGGATTGAACAATGGCTTACTGCCATCGGCATTCTTTCCCATCCATGCCGACATACCGGCACCAACTTCCAATCCCCACTGTACTTTATTCTGTGCCACTGCCGGGAAAAAAGACAGCAGACATAACATGGCAACTAACAGTTTCTTCATAATATTTCTTCAGTTTATATTAGCATGGACACAAATTTATATAAATAAATGACATACCACACAAAATAACGGATAAAAAAATACCTTGACGTTTTAGTCAAAACAACAAAGCGTTTTGATAAAAACGTCAAGGCGTTTTATTTGAAACTTATAAACGGTCTGATTTTAGAATGAGTATTCTATACCTATAGAGATATCTTCGCCTGATACTCCTACACCGAAGCCACTATTGTTAGTACCTCTGTAGTCCTGACGGAATCCGGCAAAACCTACTCTGGAAACAAAGCTGAAATTATCATTCAGTTTTACAGCGATACCAGGTTTTACACCAAGTTCAAAACCTGCATCCGCATCAGAATGTTTTTCTTTATTGACAGACAATCCCAATCCCATATCAAGGAACAGGCGCACAATATTGTTTTCATAATATGAATAACGTGCATAAGGAGCAATTGCAAATGCTGTTGTACCACGAACTCCATCACCACCTGTCAAGTCTAAAATCAATTGTCCGCCTACAGACCATTTTTCATTAAGTCCATAACCAAATTCCGGACTGATAGAAAAAGTTGTAACCTCCGAGTCGTGATTGCTCCAAAAACTGATTCCACCTGCAAGATACATTTCCTGTGCGTAAGCAGTGACCACTGCAAACATCACCATTAAAGTCATTAATACTTTCTTCATAACTCTCATTTTTTAGTTGTTAAACTATTCAGTTTTTATTGTATAATCAAATTTGAGAAAAATATATTATAAAAATTACTCTTAACTGAAAAATTTAATCAAAATCTTAAGAACAGAACAGTTTATCCGTTTTTATGACGGTTGGCCCTGCGACGGCGAATTTCCGCCTTCATCTTTGCAGCACCTGAATTATGAAGTCCGGTGATATAGGTTTTCTTTTTAGCCTTAGTCTTTACCTTTTCCTCTTTCTTTGGTGCAGGCGACTTGGCTCCCTTGAAAACTATTCCTTCTGTCAAAATCTTTTCTATATCCATAATCTTAAGTTTATATATATAACCAATAAAAATATTAAATGTTCATTTTTAACTGAAATAAATTATTTCTATATCCGTGGCTCCGGCAAATTCTTTCATTAGGTTTACCATAAACTCCACAGACTCTTCCAAACCGTCCTTGCCACTATAGGCATTCATAATGGTCAGCAATCTGGTTGTACTTGCAGTTATCTTTGTACGCTCGTTATCGCTTGTTGGTGTTCCCACCCCTCCTACTGCATCACGATATACCGGCATTCCTTCGATGTTCAATTCACCACGACCTATTCCTTCGTATGGTTCGCCTGCCTTGCCTATGCCAAGAACAAGTTCATCACCTTGTATCTTATCCAAATCGAATCCCCCGATAGAGTGACCGCAGTTTATGGAAGCAAGATTAATTAGATCCACCAAAGTGTCTATCTGATACAATGGAATGCCACGAAGTATGCGACGGCATAATGCCTCGGACGATGGACGGTAACGGCTAGGGTCTTTGCCACACTTCTTGTAAGCCTGGCGTGTAGCCTGTATTGATGGCATGTCCTTTATGGAATCAGTGGTGTATTTCGAACGGTACAGTTCCGTAAACTCTTCGATACGCTTCCATAGCTGCTCATTATAAGCGGAATTCTTTACATTTGCAAATACTGCCGCACCCTGGAATCCCGGCCACGCATGCTTTAGTTCGTCGGAAACGATAATTTTTATTCTCCTATTTTCCATATTAACGTTTCAATACTTGTTTATACTATATATGGTTATATTTAAACTATACTGTCAAGGTATTATTTTTCAGCATTATCCCCGAAATTATCCTGCCTGATTCTATACCTAACCTCCGTGCAGAGAAAAAATCGTCATTATTGGTATATGTACATATACCGCAAACTTCTATAGCCGATTCATTAACACCTGCCGAAATGAGCTGTTGCCTGTTTGCCTCCCAAAGGTCGATATGCCATTTTGAATACCGACGGGATATAAGTTCCATAGGAAAGCCGGCATCGTGAAAAGCATTATACACCTCATCACCCACCTCAAACGACTGCAAGGAAATGCCGGGACCTATGACTGCTACAACGTCTTGCATACATGTTCCATAGACAGTATTCATTTTCTGTAAAACATTCTCTACTATACGCGCCACAGTGCCACGCCATCCTGCGTGTATGGCTGCTATAGCCTTGTTACGTACATCATAACAAAGCACTGGGATACAGTCGGCTGTAGAAACACACAGACATACTTCCGGAAGATTTGTCATTACAGCATCTACTCCTTCCAGTAATTCTTTACGTTTTGTTTCGTCTGCTTCAAGGAAACAGGTATCTATATTACGCACCCCGGTGGAATGTGTCTGGTGCGGAATGACCAATATCTGCGGACGACATGGCATTATCTCCATAAGGAGTTTCCGGTTTCGTTCCACTGTTTCCGGATTGTCTCCACAATAATGATTGCAGTTGAAGGAAAAATATTTACCTGTACTGCATCCGCCATGACGAGTGGTAGAGAAACAAAAAATGTCAGCATACGATTCGTTCAAACCGTACACTAACATTCTTTTATCTTTTGAAAATAAGTTATTCATTATTTTTCCGGTTCTTCATCCCAGTCTTCTTCTTCGTATTCATACTCGAAATCATCTTCGTCCACTTCCTCGTATTCGTATTCGAAGTCCTCATCCTCGCCCATATCCTGAAGTTCCTGCTGGAGTTTCGATACATCCTTCGAACGGTGTACTATAGCATCACGCCTTACAGACTCAAGTTGGTTGCTTTCTTTATTAAGTTCTGCCCAAAGAATGTCTTTAAGTTGCTGTATTCCCATATTTGCAACGGAAGATATAAAAATGTGAGGAATGCCTTCAGGCAATGTAGGCTCAAGCATGCTGATAAGCTCATCGTCAAGCATATCGCATTTGGTTATTGCCAGAACACGCTGTTTGTCGAGCATCTCAGGATTGAATGTAGCCAACTCGTTGAGCAGGATTTCGTATTCCTTGCGTATATCGTCTGTATCGCCAGGCACCATAAAGAGCAACAATGAGTTACGTTCTATATGGCGGAGAAAACGGAGTCCTAGTCCCTTACCTTCGCTTGCACCTTCTATGATACCAGGTATATCTGCCATTACGAATGACTTTCCGTCGCGATATGACACAATTCCCAAATTTGGTTCAAGTGTAGTAAACGGATAGTTGGCAATCTTCGGACGTGCAGCCGAAACCGTAGAAAGCAAAGTAGACTTTCCTGCATTAGGGAAACCTACAAGACCTACATCAGCCAACAGCTTAAGTTCGAGTATCACTGTCATTTCCTGCATAGGTTCGCCCGGCTGCGCAAATCGAGGAGCCTGACGTGTAGCTGTGCGGAAGTGCCAGTTACCCAATCCTCCGCGTCCTCCCTTAAGCAGGATTACTTCCTGACCGTGGTCTGTTATGTCGCATACATACTCACCGGTCTCAGCATTGTAGACCACAGTACCGCACGGCACTTCTATTACCTTATCAGCACCATCCTTACCGAAACTCTTGTTCTTTGAACCATTACCTCCATGTTCGGCAAACACGTGGCGTTCATACTTAAGGTGAAGCAACGTCCAGTAATTGCGGTTACCACGCAGAATTACATGACCTCCTCTACCACCGTCGCCCCCGTCGGGACCACCGTTTGGCACATATTTTTCGCGGCGCATGTGTACAGAGCCACGACCTCCCTTACCGGAGCGGCAGTAGATTTTTACATAATCAACAAAATTCGATTCAGCCATATTTTTTGTTTAGAAGTTAGAGAAGTTAGATTATGAAGTTAGAGAAGTTATTAAGATGTTTTTAGGAGTTAGAGAAATCGGATGTGGCAGTTACTTACCTTATTTAATTCCTCTAACTCCTTTACTCCTTATAAATTAAAGTTTGTCTATTGCAGAGCAGATGTCAGCAAAGATACCGTCCATAGTACCAAGACCGTTGATGTGCTGATATTTGCCATCATTCTTGTACCAGTCGATAAGTGGAGCTGTCTGAGAGTGATAAACCACAAGACGTTTCTTGATTGTTTCTTCATTGTCATCAGCACGTCCTGATTCCTGACCACGCTTGATAAGACGAGTCATAAGTTCATCCTCTGGAACCTCAAGGTCGAGCATGATAGAAACTTCCTGACCACGAGTCTTAAGCATTTCCTTAAGAGCTTCTGCCTGAGCGATAGTACGTGGGAAACCATCGAAGATTACACCTTTGCTGTCTTTAAAGCTATCGAATACGCTTGCAAGGATATCAATCATCAATGCGTCAGGAATAAGCTGACCATTATCGATATAGCCTTTTGCTGTTTTACCGAGTTCTGTACCGTTCTTGATTTCAGCACGCAAAACGTCGCCTGTTGAAATGTGGTTCAAACCATACTTTTCTACTATACGTGCACTCTGAGTTCCTTTACCTGAACCCGGTGCGCCAAAAATTACGATGTTCAACATTTTATTCTAGTTTTTGAGTTTATAAGTTTTTCTGTTAGTTGACGAGTTGACAAGGTTGACTTCCGGACGTGAACCTTCTATTAACTTTTAACTTAAACCTTATCACCTATTTATTTACCACTGTATAAATATCGCGGTAGTTACGCCCTTTTCCGTCATAATCCAGACCATAGCCTACTATAAAATCGTTAGGTATGTTCATAGCCACATAGTCAATGTTAAGTTTCACCTGAAGCTTGTCAGGCTTTACCAATAAAGTGGCAATACGTATTTCTTTAGGATTACGTGCTCGCAGTGTTTCAACCAGGCGTTCCATAGTGAAACCTGTATCTATAATGTCTTCTACTATAACAACTGTTCGCCCTGTGATATCCTCATTCAGACCAACAAGCTCCTTTACCTTACCGGTAGATGATGTTCCCTGATAGGAAGCAAGCTTAACAAAAGATATTTCGCATGGCATATTGATGCGTTTCATCAAATCGGCCGTAAACATAAACGAACCGTTCAAGACACTGAGAAACAGAGGTTCGGTACCCGCCAAATCACGGTTTATTTCATCAGCCACACGCGACACTTCTTTCAATATCTTATCTTCTGTAATAAATGTAGTAAACGACTTGTCTTTTATCTGAATAGTTTCCATACGATTATGCAAGTTTAAAATTGCGGACAAATTTACGCAAATTCTGACAAATGACAACACTACGTTTTAAGTATTTAAGTATATTTTGAAGTTTAAATAGTGAATAGTTCGTATGTTTTTACTACTTTTACCAACAAAATACCATAAGAATAAGTAATGAAAATTTTAAGTTGCGCACAACAGAAAGAAGCCGATGCCTACACCATAGAGCACGATTCTATATTATCAATTAACCTGATGGAAAAGGCTGCAGGCATGATAACAGATGCTATATGCAGAAGATGGAACAAATCACACAAAATGATAGTATTTGCCGGTCCCGGAAATAACGGAGGTGATGCTGTAGCAGTGGCACGCATGTTGCATCTTAAGAACTACCAGGTTCAAGTAATATTATTCAATATCAAAGGCATCCTTTCAGAAGATTGCCTTACTAACGTAAAACGTCTGCAGGAATGTGGATTTACAAACTATACAGAAGTCAGTACTCAATTTGACCCCCCGAAACTTACGGCTGATGATATTGTGATAGACGGGCTTTTCGGTACAGGACTGAACAATCCGTTGAGCGGTGGATTTGCTGCGGTAGTTCAATATATTAATGCTTCGCCTGCAAAAGTTGTGTCAATAGACATTCCTTCCGGAATGATGGGTGAAGACAATACCAGAAACATTCGTCAAAATATCATAAAAGCAGATTTGACACTTACGATACATCTGCCTAAACTATCGTTTCTCTTTGCTGAAAATGAAGATATTATAGGAGAACTTGAAGTACTGGATATAGGTATAAGCAAAGATTTTACCGAACAGGCAGAAAGCAAGAACTTTATAATTGAAAAGAATGAGGTATCAGCAATCGTAAAGCCAAGAAAGAAATTTTCGCACAAAGGAAACTTTGGCCATGCCCTTATTATTGCCGGTTCTTACGGAATGGGTGGTGCTGCTGTCATGGCAGGAAAAAGCTGTATGAGAAGCGGCGTTGGACTACTCACAATGCACACTCCTGTATGCAATCATCAGCTATTGCAAATGAGCATACCTGAAGCTATGACTCAGGATGACATGGACGACAGATTCTTTGCTGAAGTCACAGACCTTGACAACTATCAGGCCTTGGGTATAGGTCCGGGCTTGGGACAAGAAGAATTCACGGCACAAGCTATCATAAACCAATTAAGAGAATGCTACATTCCGGCTGTAATAGATGCAGATGCCATTAATGCATTGAGTACATATAGGAATCAGCTAAACTGCGTTCCTAAAGGCTCTATACTGACTCCACATATAAAAGAGCTGGAGAGACTGGTAGGAAGATGCAGCAACAGCTATGAAAGAATACAAAAAGCAAAAGACCTGGCATCGTACATGCAGATTTACATTGTTCTGAAAGGTGCATGGACTGTAATTATAACTCCTGAAGGAGATTGTCATTTCAATCCTACAGGAAATCCAGGAATGGCAACCGGAGGTAGCGGTGATGTGCTGACCGGAATTTTAACCTCACTGCTGGCGCAAGGATATTCTCCGAAAGATGCATGTCTGTTGGGAGTATATCTGCACGGACTTGCAGGAGATATAGCAGCTGAACAAATCGGAGAAATATGCATGAATGCTTCGGACATTATAAATGCACTGCCTGAAGCATGGAAAAAACTAACCGACAAGTGACACTAAATTATACATCAAGACTTATGGGCAAAAAAAGAATTATAGCAATGGCTATGCTGGCCACGACACTATGGACAGCAAATGCACAGAATATAGATTACTACAAACCAGGAGAGGGCGAAGGTATAGCTTACTTCCTGCCTAAGACAGCTATAGAAATCAACCTGATAGCTACCAAAGTAAAGTACACACCTGGAGACTTCTGCCAGTATGCAAACAGATATCTAAAAAGGAATGACGTCACTTCTGAACCATCGACAGACTGGGAGATAAAAAAAATAGAAGTAAGAACAATCGGTGTACCTGATTCTACAAAAGCCTACATTATTAAATTAAGTGACAAGAATGTAATGTCTGATATTGAGGTAACCGAAAATAATATAATAAAAGCCATAAATACGTCTGCTCCAAAGACTGTAAAGGAAGATTATATACTGGAAAAGTCAGAGCCATATGAAAATGGGAAAAAGTATTTGACTGAAGAAATCCTGGCAGCCGGATCGACAGCAAAAATGGCCGAACTGACAGCCAAGGAAATATATAACATAAGAGAAAGTAAAAATCTTATTTTAAGAGGACAGGCTGACACTATGCCGAAAGACGGTGAATCACTAAAATTGATAATGGAAAACCTGAACAAACAGGAAAAAGCATTAACCGAAATGTTTACTGGAACCAGAGTTTCGGAAGATAAACTTTTCACAACAGTGATATTGCCAGAAAAAGAAGTAACAACTGCTACCGTACTGAGATTCTCGAAAAAACTTGGTATTTTATCATGTGATGACCTTGCAGGAGAACCTATTTACATAAACATTGAAAGTCAAATGCCATTACAACCTGTCACCGTAAATGAAGATGACAGCAAAAAGAAGAAAAAAGGTCCTAGAGGTGTATTATATAATATTCCAGGCAAGGCAAATGTAACAATAAAGTTTAAAGGAAAAACTATTTTTGAGGACAACAATATGTTGTTTGCCCAATTTGGAACAACGGAACTTCTTGTAGAAGATTTATTCAAAAAGAAAATAAATACAAGAGTGGTTTTTGATCCAGTAACAGGAGGTATACGAAAAATAGACAAAGATTAATAAAACGCATAGAAAAGTATGGTTTTATTTGCATTTAAAAAAAAATAGCATAACTTTGCCTACAAGATGTTTTTAACAAACGAACTTTTTATACATAAATTATGAAAAAATTCAAAATCAAAGTAGCATGTGCTTTACTAGGTGGAAGCCTGCTATTCTCATCGTGTATTGGTTCTTTCGCTTTATGGAATCAATTAAAAGACTGGAATCAAGGCCTTGGCAACAAGTTTGTAAACGAAGTTGTCTTCTTGGCATTTAATATAATACCTGTTTACGGAGTTGCATATTTTGCTGATGCAATAGTTTTAAACTCTATAGAATTCTGGACAGGTTCTAACCCTCTTGCTGATGTCGGTACAACAAAAACAGTAAAAGGTGAAAATGGCGAATATCTGATAAGAACAAATGAAAACGGATATAGTATTGCCAAAGTAGGTGAAGAGACTACTATAGACCTGGTCTACAATCAGGAAAACCGTACATGGAGTGCATCATGCGATGGCGAGTCTTACGAACTTATGACTATGAACGAAGACGGAACTGTTACAGTTAGACTACAGGACGGAAATACAGTAACTGTAATTCCTGACCAGCAAGGATTAGCATCTTTACGTGCTATTAGCGGAACACAGAACTCTCTGTATACAGCAGCAAGATAATCAACTAGTTAATCACAATAAACTTGAGGGTGTGTCAAAATGCATACCCTCTTTTTTTATGACAAAGCCCCGACTTTCC
>artificially_reared_1__coassemble_339_pt1 | contig 15016 bp, 9 predicted proteins | sample artificially_reared_1__metabat2_low_PE_002 | metagenome-assembled genome bin artificially_reared_1 | reverse complement strand
TGGTTCCTCCTCCATTGGCATTCGACGTATTGGATGCAGTTATGGAAAAACTTCCTGGATTCCCTATCGTTCTTCACGGATCTTCTTCAGTTCCACAGGAAGAAGTTGATACAATCAACCAGTATGGTGGTAAATTGGAAGCTGCTATCGGTATTCCAGAAGATCAGTTGCGTAAAGCTGCAAAGTCTGCAGTTTGCAAGATTAACATCGACTCTGACTCTCGTCTTGCTATGACTGCTGCTGTACGTAAGGTATTTGCTGAAAAACCAGCTGAATTCGACCCACGTAAGTATCTTGGTCCAGCTCGTGACAATATGGAAAAACTTTACAAGCACAAAATCATTAACGTATTGGGTTCAGACAACAAATTGGCTGAATAATACGTTTCCCATAAATACGGTCTCCTTTTATAGGGAGGCTTGAAAAAGAAAATTTATAAAAAGGAGATTGTCTGTAATTGATAATCTCCTTTTTTTATATCTCTTTTTGTTTGAAATTACCGTGTACGATGACAATGATGTCGGATTAAAATAGTGTTTAGTAACTGTTATATTGTATGTTATCCGTTTTTTCTTTATTTTTGCATAAAAATTTATTCATTAATCATTTAAATCTTCATTATTTATGTTTAAAAAGCATCCTAAAGGATTGATACCTGCGGCACTTTCGAACATGGGTGAGCGTTTTGGCTACTATATTATGAATGCTGTGCTGGTGTTGTTCCTTTGTTCTAAATTCGGTATAAGTGAGGAGAAAAGTACACTTATCTATTCATTCTTTTATGCTGGTATTTATCTTCTGAGTCTTGTAGGTGGACTTATAGCAGATAGAAAACAGAATTATAAAGGTACTATTATGGCTGGTCTTGTGGTTATGGCCATAGGATACATTGCACTGTCTGTTCCTATTACAGCAAATGCCGGCAATACTACATGGTTGCTTACGCTTACATGTGTTGCATTGTTCTTTATTGCTTTCGGTAATGGTCTTTTCAAAGGTAATCTTCAGGCTATAGTAGGTCAGATGTATGATGACCTTGAAGCTGAAGCAGCAACGAAAGGAGAAAAGGAATTGATTGAAGCAAAAAGCAAGAGAGACTCAGGATTCCAAATATTTTACGTGTTTATCAACATCGGTGGACTTATAGCTCCTTTTGTGGCTCCTTTATTGAGAAGCTGGTGGCTTAGTGCTCACAATATGGTATACAATGCCGGTCTTCCTGCCTTGTGTCACGAATATATAGCAAAAGGTGCTGACGGAATGTCGGCTGAGGCTATGGGTAACTTGAACCAGCTGATGTCGCAGTGTGTAGGCGAAACTGCTGATATGGCTGCATCTTGTGCGCAGTATCTTCAGATATTCAATGAAGGTATCCATTACTCGTTCGTCGCATCTGTTGCTGCAATGCTGATTTCTTTGGTAATCTTCTTTGCTACTAAACGTCAGTTCCCAAATCCGGGAAAGAAAGAAGCTGCTGCAGCGGTTACTTATACAGCCGAAGAAAAAGCAGCAATGGCGAAGGAAATCAAACAGCGTCTGTATGCATTGTTTGCAGTACTTGGTGTTGTTATTTTCTTCTGGTTCTCTTTCCATCAGAACGGAACTTCACTCTCACTCTTTGCAAGAGATTTTGTCGATACATCTACTATTGCCCCTGAAATATGGCAGGCTGTAAATCCGTTCTTCGTGATTACATTAACACCGATAATCATGATGATTTTCGGCTCTCTTTCAAGAAGAGGAAAGGAAATTTCTACTCCACGCAAGATTGCCATCGGTATGTTTATCGCAGGATTGGCTTATCTTTTCCTTGCAGGATATTCACTTGTGATGGGTTATCCTTCAGCAGCAGAATACAGAGATCTTCCTATTGACCAGCAGGTGAAGGCAGGAGCTTGGGTGCTGATAGTTCTTTACTTCCTTCTTACTGTGGCTGAATTGTTCATCTCTCCACTTGGACTGTCGTTCGTTTCGAAGGTAGCTCCAAAACATCTGTTGGGACTTTGTCAGGGATTGTGGCTAGGTGCAACCGCTGTAGGTAACCTCCTGTTGTGGATTGGCCCTCTTATGTATAATGCTATTCCTATCGCATATTGCTGGGCTATTTTCATGATAGTATGTCTCATTTCTATGGGAGTAATGCTGTTCATGGTTAAATGGCTTGAAAAAGTAGCTAAATAACAGATTTAAAAACTAAATACTCTAAATAAGAGGATATATCTTTTCGTGGTATATCCTCTTTTTTTCTTAAATTTGCAAAGACTGTTTTTATTCTTGATTAAAATACTAAAAATGAGCGAAGATACATTTGATAAAGAGAACGAAGTACAGGGAGGTGAAGGACATTCCGATTATAAACCGGCAGATACGTCTAATGATGCTGTGAGGCATCAGTTGAGTGGTATGTATCAGAATTGGTTTCTCGACTATGCATCGTATGTAATACTTGAAAGAGCAGTGCCGCATATCAATGACGGACTTAAGCCTGTGCAGAGACGAATTCTGCACTCCATGAAGCGTCTGGACGATGGAAGGTATAATAAGGTCGCTAATATTGTAGGTCATACCATGCAGTTTCATCCACATGGTGATGCCTCAATTGGTGATGCTTTGGTTCAACTTGGACAAAAGGAACTGCTTATTGACTGTCAGGGAAACTGGGGTAATATACTTACAGGTGACAGTGCTGCTGCTCCCCGTTATATCGAAGCTCGTTTGTCAAAGTTCGCTCTTGATGTAGTTTTCAATCCGAAGACTACAGAATGGCAGTCATCCTACGACGGACGAAACAGAGAACCTATCACATTGCCGGTAAAGTTTCCTTTGCTTTTGGCGCAGGGGGTTGAGGGTATTGCGGTAGGTTTGTCATCAAAGATTCTCCCGCATAATTTCAATGAGCTGTGCGATGCTGCTATAGCTTACCTTAAAGGTGAACCTTTCCAACTTTATCCTGATTTTCAGACCGGCGGCTCGATAGATGTATCGAGATACAACGACGGAGAGCGTGGTGGGGTGGTACGCGTGAGAGCAAAGATTTCTAAACTTGACAATAAGACCCTGTGTATAAGTGAAATCCCTTATGGAAAAACTACATCTTCGCTTATAGACTCTATCTTGAAGGCCGTAGAAAAAGGCAAAATCAAGGTTAAGAAAGTGGAAGACAATACAGCCGGAAAAGTTGAGATTCTTGTTCATCTGGCTCCGGGTGTTTCGTCGGATAAGACACTTGACGCGCTATATGCATTCACGGACTGCGAGGTGAATATATCTCCAAACTGCTGTGTAATAGATAATAAGAAACCTCATTTCCTTTCTGTCAGCGATGTGCTTAAGAAATCTACTGATAATACTCTGGATTTGCTTCGTCAGGAACTTAACATCGAACGCGAGGAAAAGCTGGAAGCTCTACATTTCTCTTCACTGGAGAAGATATTCATAGAAGAACGTATATACAAGGATGCCAAGTTTGAACAGGCAGAAAATATGGATGCAGCATGCGAACATATTGACGACCGTCTTACTCCGTTCTATCCTAAAATGGTGCGCGAAGTTACCAAGGAGGATATACTGAAACTGATGGAGATAAAGATGGCACGCATACTGAAGTTCAATAAAGATAAGGCCGATGAACTTATTGCGCGTTTGAAAGGTGAAATTGAGGAGATTGACAATCATCTGGCTCATATAACCGACTATACCATCAACTGGTACGAAGGATTGAAAGCCAAGTATGGCAAAAACTTCGAGCGTAAGACTGAAATCAGAAACTTCGATGTCATTGTGGCAACAAAGGTGGCTGAAGCAAACGAAAAACTATATATCAACCGCGAGGAAGGTTTCATCGGAACTGGACTTAAGAAAGATGAATTCGTTTGCAACTGTTCTGATATAGACGATGTGATAATATTCTATAAGGATGGCAAATATAAGATAGTAAGAATAAGCGACAAACTGTTTGTAGGCAAGAATATCCTATATGTGAATATTTTCAAGAAGAATGACAAGCGTACAATATACAATGTGATATATCGCGATGGTAAGGATGGGGCGTATTTTATAAAGCGCTTTAATGTCACTTCGATGATACGCGACCGTGAGTATGATGTTACACAAGGTAATCCCGGCTCGAAGATAATGTACTTTACTGCCAATCCGAATGGCGAGGCTGAAGTGGTGAAAGTAGCTCTCAGGCCAAACCCAAGAATAAAGAAACTGATTCTGGAACGTGATTTCAGTGAGATTTCCATAAAGGGACGTCAGTCTATGGGAAACCTGCTGACACGTTTGGAAGTCCATAAGATAAGCCTCAAACATAAAGGAGGATCTACTCTTGGAGGCAGAAAAGTATGGTTCGATTATGATGTGCTTCGTCTTAATTATGACGGACGCGGTGAATATCTGGGAGAATTCCAGAGTGAAGACTGTATATTGGTAGTTCATAAGAACGGAGAATTCTATACTACTGATTTTGACCTGAACAATCATTATGACTCCGATATAATGATATTGGAGAAATATGATTCGGATAAGGTGTGGACTGCAGTGCTTTACGATGCCGACCAGCAGAATTATCCATATCTGAAGAGATTCTGTTTCGAACAGAGTTCTAAACGCCAGAATTTCTTAGGTGAGAATAAACAGAGTGAATTGTTGCTTCTAACCTCGGAAACATATCCAAGGGTAAATGTTGTTTTTGGCGGTCACGATAGTTTCAGAGAGCCTATTATAGTGGATGCCGAAGAATTTGTTGGGGTGAAGAGTTTCAAGGCAAAAGGTAAACGTCTGACCACTTTCTCTGTAGACAAGATAGAGGAACTGGAACCTATAATAAGGGAAGAAGTGCAGCCGGAAACGGTTGATGAGGATAATAATGATGAAGAAACGGTGAATGAGGATGACGGCCAGATGAAGTTATTCTAATATTATGTGTAGATTATATATATCAGTATTGCTTATGTTGTTGGTGTCTTGTGCCGGAGGATTGGCACAGGATTCATTGTCGCATGATAAGTTTCTAGTACGTTCCGTAATGATAGGTGTTGGAAAGTCGAATGTATACGACACATACCTCTCACCGTTGGAATATCGGGGACCGGAATTGAGATTCATGCACGAAAGTATGCGTATGACAAGGCTCATGGGTGGGCAGGTTTCTGCACAACGCATAGTACAGGTCAATGCATCAAGTACTGACAATATCTCAAAATCGGCAAAATCGTATGCCGGAATGTTTAACTGGACATACGCATTGCATTATCAGTATAATGTGGACGATAAATTGAAAATATTGTTTGGGCCGATGTTTGATTTTAATGGTGGATTTATTTATAATACCCGCAATTCCAATAATCCAGCTCAAGCAAAAGTCTACGGTAGTATTGATGTTTCTGCAATGGCAATATATAAACTCAGAATAGGTGGGTATCCTATGACTTTCAGGTATCAGGCTAATCTGCCTTTTATTGGAGTGACGTTCTCACCGGAGTACGGACAGTCTTATTATGAGGTTTTTTCATTGGGACACGGTGGTAAGAATGTGCTGTTTACATCTTTTCATAACGCTCCATCGTTGAGACAAATGCTGACTGTGGACTTCCCAATAGGTAAGGTGATAATGCGTGCCGGTTATCTGTGTGATATACAACAGGCAAGGGTAAATAATCTGAAGAGCCATTTCTATTCACATAATTTTATGATTGGCTTTGTTCGTAACTTCCAAATGCTGAGAGGAAAAAACAAGATAAGTCTTCCGGCTAAGGTTACTCCGTTTTGATTAAATGATTTTTTGTATGAAACATAAGAATTACTCTCTATTTGCAATACTGCTTTGTTTCTCCTTGGCGATAATGTCTTTGTCCTGTATTCGGGAAGACGTGTCCGGTAATACTCCTCAGGCGAATTTTGAGTCGTTATGGAGGATAATTGATGAGCAATATTGTTTTCTTGACTATAAAAATGAAGCATATGGCTTGGATTGGAATGAAGTATATTCAAGATATTCGAAACGTATAACTTCAAATATGTCAGATTATAATCTTTTTGAGGTTTTGTCGGAAATGGTCAATGAACTGCGTGACGGACATGTAAATTTAAGTAGCGGATATGGTACTTCGCAATATAGAGAGTGGTTTGATGCTTATCCTCGTAACTTCAGCGATAGCATTCAAAGTAATTATTTAGGAAAAGATTATGTAATAACATCTGGATTGACGTATCAGATTTTGGAAAACAATATAGGTTATGTATATTGCTCCAGTTTCTCTGATGGAATAGGGGACGGAAATCTTGATTATATGTTGAAAGAGATGGAACTTTGTGACGGTCTGATAATAGACGTCAGAAATAATGGAGGAGGTAATCTTACTACAGCGCAAAAGCTGGCTGCAAGGTTTACCAATGAAAAGATATTGGTTGGTTATATGTCGCATAAAATGGGACCTGGACATAATGATTTCTCAACTCCGGAACCTGTATATATTGAACCGTCTAATGGGATACGTTGGCAAAAGAAAGCTGTGGTTTTAGCTAACAGACGTTCTTATAGTTCTACTAACGATTTTGTAAACAGTATGAAGAATATGCCGCTTGTAACGATAATGGGTGATAAAACAGGAGGAGGTTCAGGTTTGCCATTCTCGTCAGAAATACCAAACGGTTGGTCAATAAGATTTTCGGCTGCTCCGATGTATGATGCAGAAATGAACCAAATAGAATTTGGTATTGAGCCAGATGTTCGTATAGATATGTCTGAAGAGGATATTTTACGTGGAAAAGATACCATAATAGAGGAAGCATGCATTTTTTTGAAAAAAAATCAGTGAAATATTTGCAGTTATAAAAAAAATGCGTACCTTTGCAACGCAAATGAGAAATAAAGCTTCTCACGCGCCTGTGGCGTAATTGGTAGCCGCGCCAGACTTAGGATCTGGTGTCGTGAGACGTGTAGGTTCGAGTCCTATCAGGCGCACGAAAATGGAGATGTAAATAAAAATACATCTCCATTTTTTATTTGTTGTAATGTATTACCTTATTAATCTAAACTACATGTCTTTGTAATATTGATTCCGTTATTTTGCATCAGACAAAAATGAAAGAGAAATGGAATTAAGACCACATTACAGAACAATCGTTTTATCGGATATTCACTTGGGTACAACTCATTCTAAAGTTGATGAAGTGAGTGATTTCCTTAGTACGGTGGATTGCGACCGACTTATTCTCAACGGTGATATTATTGACGGGTGGCATTTGCAGAAATCTGGTGTGAAGAAATGGAAACCACAGCATACCCGTTTTTTTAAGATTATTATGAAAATGATGGAAAAGTGTGGTACTGAGGTTATTTATGTGCGTGGAAATCATGACGATTTTCTGGATAATCTTGTACCATTACGATTCTCAAATATCAATATAGTCAAGGATTATATTTTGGAAAGTAATGGACGTCATTATTTTGTTACTCATGGTGATGTGTTCGACAAAGTGACCACTGAAATGAAATGGTTGGCAAAGTTAGGCGATGTTGGATATACGTTATTGCTTTGGATGAATGGTATGTATAATAAATATCGTGCCAAACAAGGTAAGCCTTATTATTCTTTGTCGCAGGCTATAAAACATAAGGTGAAATCGGCTGTATCTTATATATCTGATTTTGAGAAAGTTTTGGTGGATTTTGCGCGTAAGCGTGATTGCTATGGTGTGATTTGCGGACATATCCATCATCCAGAAAACAGAATTGTAGATGGCATTCACTATTTAAATTCCGGTGATTGGGTAGAGACTCTTTCTGCCCTTACAGAAGATGAAAACGGAAAATGGGAAGTGGTAAACTACTCTGATGTGATGAATCAATTGAATAAAACATCCAAATTAACAATTTTATCTGTTGCATAATGAAGTTTCTGTTTATAGTTCAGGGTGAAGGGCGTGGACACCTTACCCAAGCCATTACTTTGGAGAATGTATTGTTGAGAAGTGGTCATGAGGTAGTGGAGATGCTTGTAGGGAAAAGCGAGTCCAGACGGTTGCCTGGTTTTTTTACACGTAGTGTTCATGCTCCGGTAAAACAGTTTGTTAGTCCTAATTTTCTTCCTACACCATCAAATAAACGTGTAAATATTACACGCAGTATACTTTATAATGTAATGAAAGTACCTGAATATTTGGGGAGTATGCGCTATATTAATGAACGTATATCTAAAACAGGTGCCGATATGGTTATCAACTTTTATGAGTTGCTTACAGGTTTGACGTATTTTTTCTTCCGTCCTGCTGTTCCTCAGGTATGTATAGGTCATCAATATCTTTTCCTTCATAAGGATTTCGAATTGCCGGCAAAGAATAAGTTTGGTATGATGCTTCTAAATATGTTTACCAGACTTACAGCATTAGGTGCAAAAGAATATTTGGCGCTTTCTTTCCGCAGTATGAATGATGATGCCAACAATAAGATAAAAGTTGTACCTCCTTTGTTGAGGCGTGAAGTGTTTCGTCAGGAAACTTCAAATGGCGGTTACATACACGGTTATATGGTCAATTCCGGTTTTTCTGAATGTGTAATGCGTTGGCACAATGAGCATCCGGAAACCCACTTGCGTTTTTTCTGGGATAGATGGGAAGAAACACCGATTCGGAAGGTTGATGAAACATTGAGTTTCTATCAATTGGATGATGTTGAGTTTTTGCGTCAAATGGCAGGATGCAAGGCATATGCCAGTACTGCTGGTTTTGAATCTGTATGCGAGGCTATGTATATGGGCAAGCCTTTAATGATGGTGCCAGCACACATAGAGCAGGAATGCAATGCTTTTGATGCCATGAAAAGTTCTGCAGGTATTATCGACAACGACTTTGACCTAGGTAAATTGCTGGAATTTGCTGAAACATATAAACCGGACGAGAGATTCAAAGAGTGGGTAGATTCGGCCGAATACATGATAGTAAACGAACTTGAAAGTCTGGTTTCTACTGCATTTATGCCTAATATGTATATGGTGGAGGAATATATATAAAATACTCTATTCAGTATTTTTTCTAATTATAGAATATTGAATTGATTATTTTTGTATATTGCAATAACAATGTAATATGTATTACTTTCCTTTGCACAAAAATTAGAATTTATGGCAAACAAGAAGAAAGAAAATCCATATCTTGAAAGAGATATAAGCTGGATGTATTTTAACAGACGTATCCTGCAGGAGGCAACTCGTCAGCATGTTCCTTTGCTGGAGAGAATGGCTTTCTTGGGAATATACTCAAATAATCTTGATGAGTTCTTCCGTGTCCGTATGGCCTCGCAGAACCGTATTGCTGAGTGTGAGGATAAATCAGCAGCCAAGGATAGTGAAAAGGCCAAGAAGATAATCAAGAAAATCACAAAACTGAATTCGGAATACGCCAAGGAGTATGAAAAAGCTGTGGAAAGTGTCATCTCAGATCTGGAAAAAGAAAATATATTTCTGGTTGATGATGAAAATATTTCGTCTGAGCAGTTGGAGTATATACGTTCATATTATAAGGAAAAACTTAACGGATTTATTGTTCCTGTATGGTTCTCGGCAGTAAAGACACTTGAGTCTGAAACTGATGAAAATATCTTTTTGGCCGTAAAGCTTCAGAAAGACAATGGCTCGAAGAATGTGACTGACTATGCCTTTCTTGAACTGCCTGTTGGATTGTGTGGACGTTTTGTCCGTCTCCCGGACTGCGATGGAAAGAGTTATATGATGTATCTTGATGATGTAGTTAGATGCTGTCTTCCTATCGTTTTCGAAGGACTTGAGTATACCAAGTTCGAAGCATACGCTTTTAAGTTTACCCGTGATGCTGAAATGGAGATAGATAATGACTTGCGTACAGGTACATTACAAAAGATTTCCAAAGGCGTAAAGAGCCGTAAACGTGGTGAACCTTTGCGTGTGATTTATGATGGCGATATGCCTAAGGACCTGATGAAGCGTGTCCTCGACAAACTGGATGTAGATTCATGGGATACTATCCTTTCCGGAGGTCGTTATCAGAATCATAAAGACTTGATGAAGTTTCCTGATTGTGGCAGGAAGAATCTGAAATATCCGGCATGGACTCCTATTATGAAAAAGGAACTTGACGGACCGGAAAGTCTTTTGTCAAAGATTCAGGAAAGAGACAGGTTTATCCATGTACCTTATCATAACTTTGATTCGTTCATCAGAGTGCTTCAGGAGGCGGCGGTCAGCAAGAGGGTTAACAGTATCAAGATTACTTTATATCGCCTTGCCAAGGAGTCGAAGGTGGTAAAAGCCCTTATAGGTGCAGCAAGAAATGGAAAGAAGGTTACTGTAGTTATCGAGTTGCTTGCCCGTTTCGATGAGGCTTCTAATATAAGCTGGTCAAAGAAAATGCAGGATGCTGGTATTAAGGTAATATTCGGTGTAGAAGGTTTGAAGGTACACTCTAAGATTACACACATCGGTATGAAAACAGGTCCGGATATAGCTTGCGTAAGTACAGGTAACTTCCACGAAGGAAACGCCCGTATGTATACAGATTGTGTATTGATGACAGCTTCCAGAAGACTTGTAAATGATGTTGATGCAGTATTCGATTTTATCGAGCGCCCTTACACACCGATTAAGTTTAAGGAATTGCTTGTTTCTCCAAATGAGATGAAGAACAAGTTTGTAACCCTTATCAATAATGAAATAAAGAACCGTAAGGCTGGAAAACCCGCATACATCAAGATTAAGATAAACCACATTACAGACCCTATAATGGTAGAAAAGCTTTACGAAGCATCTCAGGCCGGTGTGGATATTGATTTGGTGGTACGAGGAAACTGCTCGTTGGTGCCTGGAATACCGGGAGTGAGCAGTAATATCAGAATTACAGGTATTATAGACCGTTACCTGGAACACTCACGTATCTTTATCTTTGCCGCAGGAGGAGAGGAAAAGATTTTCATGGGTTCGGCCGACTGGATGCCGCGCAATCTGGACAACCGTGTAGAGGTGATTACTCCGGTTTATGATCCGGCCATAAAAGGTGAATTGAAGCGTATTGTAGACTACGGATTGAAGGACACTCTTCAGGGACGTATAGTCGACGGATTTGGTGATAACAAGTTCGTTACTCTGACCGAAAATGAAATGCCGTTCCGTTCTCAGGAAGCTCTATACAATAGCTATCTTGCTGAAAACGAATAGATATTATAGCTTGATTTTTCACTACGTTGCTTGTCACTTGCCCGCAAGGGTATGGTGGCAAGCAATTATTCGCATTTATAAACTAACTGTTAAATGATAAAAAACGAATACTATGAGCAAGGAAATTGAAACAACACTAAATGGTGTAAATTATGCGGCTATCGACATAGGTTCCAATGCCGTACGTTTGCTTATCAAGCATCTTGAAGAAACGAAAGATGGGGTGAAATTCTCAAAGGTCCTGCTGTTGCGAGTGCCTCTTCGTCTAGGTTTCGATGTGTTCTCAAAGAATAAAATTTCAGAAAAACGTGCAAAGAATATGCTTCGCCTGATGAAGGCCTATAGCCATCTGATGAAGATATACGATGTGAAGGATTATCGTGCGTGTGCAACTTCTGCAATGCGTGACTCAAAGAACGGACCTGAAATAATAAAACGTATAGCTAAGGAAACAGGGATACAGATAGAGATTATAGACGGTCAGGAAGAGGCAAAAATAGTATACAATAACCATGTGGAATCAATGGACGACCGCAAAGGCAACTATATGTATGTCGATGTAGGTGGTGGCAGTACAGAGATAAACCTGTTGTCACAAGGTCAGTTGGTTTGCAGCCGTTCTTACAATATCGGTACAGTCCGTATTCTTAATGAGGCGGTAAAGGAAGGCGAATGGGACAGACTCAAGAATGATATGGCAGATCTTGCCAAGTCATATCCCGATACTAATATTATCGGTTCAGGAGGTAATATCAACAAACTGTATCGTATGATTGAGAAAAAGGACAAGAAACGTGAACGTATGACTGTTGCTTCATTACAGGAACTGCATAATGAATTGAAACAGTACACTGTAACGGAAAGAATGCAGAAATTCAATCTCAAACCGGACCGTGCGGATGTGATTGTTCCGGCAGGTGATATATTCCTTACTATTGCAGATATTATAAAAGCGACTTACATTTATGTACCTGTAATCGGACTTGCTGACGGAGTGATAGACGGTATCTATTTGCGAAACAAATGGAAGGCTCTTAATAATGAAGTATGATATAAATACACAAAAACGGCGGAACGATTTGTCCCGCCGTTTTTGTGTATTATGATTTGTTGTTTTAGAATCTGCATCTCAGGTCAACACCAATCTGCATCGGGCGTCCCATCTGTGCGAATCCCCTGTTCATTGATTCGAAGTAGAAAGCCTGGTAGTCAGTGTTCAGTGCATTGTTTATCCAGATACCAATCTGTCCGTTACCCTTGTTCAGACTGATGCGTCCATTCAGAGTACCGTAAAGATTCTGGTAAGCATTGTTCTGTTCTGTCCAGTAGATACGTCCTGCACCTTTGTAGTTCGCGTTTACTACTATATTGTCCAGCCATGCACCGCTCTTCATATGGAATATGTATTGACCTCCAACTGTGAATGTATGTTCTGGAACGAATGGTACATAGTTACCATTATAGTTTACTTCATCGCTTACCACGTAATCTGTAAATGTAGCATGGGTATATCCGTAATTACCGTTCAGACTGAATGCATCAGTTATCTGAGCTTTCAGGGCCAGTTCTCCACCTATACTTCTGCTCTTTCCTGCATTGACGGTGACACGTCCAAGTCCACTTGCCGCAAAGCGTGAAATCTGCTGGTCGTGAGTGTCCATATAAAAGGCTGCTATATCTGCCTGTAGGCGTCCGTCGAACATTGTCATGTGCGAGCCTATTTCGTAGTTCCATGAGTATTCAGGCTTGTACATTGTTGTCTCTTGGATATTGAAATCATAATGAGGTATTTTGTCTCCTCCCATTTGTGAAACCATACCGTGACTCTTTTCATCTAATACGGATATCATTCCGTTTATCATCTCACCCTGTACTATTTCAGAGAACATCTGTATATTATATCCTCCCGAACGATAACCTTTCGTTACTGATGCGTATATGTTATTGTTTTTGTTGAAGTCATATTGCAAAGCGAATTTAGGTAGTAACTGTATGTAGTCGTGGCTTATGTTACCGTTCACTTTAGGTGAAGAATTTAATCCTTTGAACGGCATAGGCATAACGGCTATCTTGAAATCGAAGTTGATGTTGGTGTTAGAGTTATAGTCAAGCCAATACTTTTCGTATTCCATTCTCAAACCTGCAGTGAAAGAAAGTCCGTCAAAAATAATATCATTTATTGTTGATTGATGATAAATACCTGTGCTCAGCATTGGTGACTTGAAGTTCCCGCCGATTAGTATATTATTGTCAGTTATATCAAGACTCATGTCCGGCATCATAGGTTTTTCTTCCTTGATTTTCTTGAAAATACCGTTTACATTGTTTTCCATTAAAGAAGATATACCGTCCTCATGGAAAGTCACAGGTCCCTCAGTGTCAAGCCACTGATAGAAACCGCTAACACCTGTAGTCCACTGCCAGCGGCGTCCCGGTTTCGACTTAAGTACAATTTCTTCACTTATAGTCTTTGAGTTCTGTCTCTGTGCCATAGTGTATACATTCTTTCTCGTGAAGTCCTGGTCGAGATTCATTTCATCTTTCAGATACTGAAAACCTGTCACACTGCTCAGGATGAAGTTTTCAGCCTGATGTTCGATGTTCAGACCTCCGTTGAGGAGATGACGCATATATCCGCACTCATTATTGTAAGCCACCTTGCCCAGGTCGCCTTTCAAGTCCTGATAGTAAATGTCTGTTTCGGAGATATTTGTCAGCTGGTATGGATAGCCTCCTTGATTAGAATATTCGTAGTTCAAAGTGAAATCGAGTTTCAGATTTTCTTTTGGCAGCCAGATAGCCCTCATTCTTCCACCTACTTCGTCACCTTTGTCTATCTTTTCGTTATTGCGTGCCACATTTTCGAAGAAGCCTCCCTCGTGTTCATAGAAAGCACCTGCCGAGAAAGCGAATTTCTCTGAAATACGGTGATAGTGAGTCACAGAAGCCTTATAATTATTGTATGTTGCAGCTCCAAGGTTTATGTCAGTACCCTGATATGTGAACGGTGATTTTGTGAACACACGGATAAGACCACCCATAGTGTTGCGTCCATACAGAGTACCTTGCGGACCGCGCAATATGTCGATGCGCTCTATGTCCGAGTAATTGAAGTCGAAAGCAGATTTGTCGATGAAAGGAATATTATCTACATATAGTCCTACGGCAGGAGTGTTGATTCTTGAACCGATACCTCTTACGTAGACAGATGTTGTAAGTTTTGAGCCGTAGTCAGGAATGAAAAGGTTAGGAACAAGCCCTGAGAGTGATTTTACCGATGTTACGGAATTGTTTCTCATATCTCCCTGCGAGAAAGATGTGGCAGAGATAGGCTGTTGCCTCAATCTGTTATTTTCCTTAGGAGTAGCGATAACCACTACCTCTTCTATGTCTATCACTCTGGTTGTGTCTGCCGGTGCATTGATATTTTCGTTTGTGGGCAGACTGTAGGCAGGAGTTACTCCGGTTGCTATTGTAACGCCTGCCGCCATGAACTTAAATGTTTTTAGAACTGTACGTCTTCTCATTTTTTCAGTCTGTATATGGTTTTTGTAATTCGGATGCAAAGGAAGTGCAATCCGCGAAAACGTACAATCCTAATTTATTATGATTTTAAATGCTGTCGGCGTCAATGTATCCGTTCATTACAGCATAAATGGCCAGTCCTGAGACAGATTTTATGCCAAGTTTTTCTGTAATGTTTTTCCTGTGTGATATAACCGTGGTCAGACTGATATTCAGCTTTTCGGCTATTTCCTTGTTTATATATCCCTTAGTTACCAGAATCAGTACTTCTATTTCTCTGGCAGACAGTACAGGCATGCTGT
>artificially_reared_1__coassemble_337_pt1 | contig 15091 bp, 7 predicted proteins | sample artificially_reared_1__metabat2_low_PE_002 | metagenome-assembled genome bin artificially_reared_1 | reverse complement strand
GCCTCCGTAACTACCTACCCAAATTTGGTTTTTACTGTCTTTTATAACCGTTCGTACAAGATTATCCGGACAATCAATGTGTCTTATGATTTTTTTTGAATCTCTTTCTATTTGATATATTCCATTACTTGTTCCAACCCATACCGTTCCATCGTTGTCTTCAAACAATGAACGTACGTCTAACGTTGAGTCACTTTTCTGAAACACTTGCTTGAACTTTTTTATTTTGGTATCATAATACATAATTCCACCATAGAACACTCCGAACCATAAATCTCCTTTTTTGTCGCATAATGCGGTCTGTATAGAATTCCCGCTTAAAGTTCCATCTTGTGTAGTATATGTAGCAATACGCTTTCCGTTTGCCAAAACATTTATACCTCCTCCGTCTGTTCCTACCCATAAGTTTCCTGTATGGTCAAGGCATACAGCGCTTACAATATCAGTACTTAAATTTATATCCGGATTACTTGGTGAATATGTATATGATTTGAATAGTGTATTATCCGAATTAAGAAAATTGACACCGCCTCCCCATGTTCCTGCCCATATGTTACTATGCGAGTCCTGGAATAAGCAGCGTACGGTGGAATTGTTTAAACTATATTCATTGTCGCCCGATTGTATTATGCGTATTTCTTCTGTTCTGTTGAACATACTTCTTGAAAGGTCTATTATTGCTATACCTCCGAATTCAGTGGCAACCCATAGCTCATTTTCGTTAAATTGTTTTATATCATATATACGGTGTGATAGTATATTGTTTGTTCTGCTTATATTTATCCTGGTGAAGGTTTCTGTGTCTTGATTGAACAGAGCCAATCCTTTTTCTGTACCTACCCATATATTCCCCGTATTGTCTTTGAAAAGACTTTGTACATTATTGCATGGAATAGTATTATCGTCCGATGCATCATGTGTAAAGTTTCTAACCTCCTTTGTCTTTATTGAAAGAATGCTCATTCCTTTATCGGCATGTCCGATGTATAGATTCCCTTTATTGTCATCCAATATACACCATATGGTGTTGCTGGGAAGTCCGTTTATGGTTTCTTGGTTATAGTGTGTGAAAAATCCTGTTTTTCTGTCAAGATATTCTATGCCTCTCCAATAGGTTGAAATCCATAGGTTGCCGTTGTTGGCTATACATATATCTGTTATGTCATTTGTAGCGATACTGTGGATATCGTTTTCGTCGTGTTGATATATCGTTTGTTCGTTTGTCAGATAATTGAAAGCGTTTAGCCCTGCACGTTGTGTACCTATCCATAATATAGGTTCATTGGGATCGTCTAACAAACAGTTCAATTCATTTCCTGTTAGATTTAGAGTTTGGTTTTCTTCTCCTTTATAGAAAGAAGTGAATGTGTTGCCTTCAAGTTTGTTTAGACCTTCTTCCGTTGCAAACCAGAGGTATCCGTTCTTGTCTTCGGCTATATCTATGACATAGCTGTTCGAGAGTTTCTTTTCCAAACCAAGTTTCTTTATGTTGTATGAAACTTGTGTGAAACATGAAAATGTTGATAAAAGATAAAGACAAATAGAAAAAAATATGTATTTCATCATCTATAATATTTTAAGCATTCTCAAAAGTACTAATATTTAGAGATTTAGGCATAATCAAATCATGCAATGCAATATTTGTTATCGCACTTTGCATGATTAGTTTCTCATAAATTTATTTATGATAACTACTTTTGCATGCAAATATAAAAAAAAGTTTAATCATAAAAACTAATAATTATGAGGACAGAATTGATCAGAAAGTCTTTATTCTGTACAGCTTTCTTGGCCGGAGCATTTCTATATGGTTGTACAGAAGAAAGTGTGTACACAGATGTGGATGGACAAAATCCCACTTTTGAGTTGACAACTGAACATATCAGGACTCTGACAGGGTATGAATTTACAATGTCAGGTAAGATTTCTGATAAAGATGGTATCAGTTCTATTAATTTGTATTGCCCTGAACTTTATTTGGACAAAACAATTGACTTGGTAAAATTGTATTCAGAAATTCAGTATGAATATGATTTAAGCTATTCTTTTACTATTCCTGAAGAGAATAAAGGTGAAAGCTTCAAAGTGAAAGTGACAATCACTGATTTAGGAGGACGTACTACAGAAGGAGAGATTCTTATTACTATGGATGGTGATTATACAGCACCGAAGTTTAGCGCTTCTATTAATGATATTAAGATAATAACACTTGGCAACTATACAGAAGCTAAAGTGGAATTCAGTGCAATTGATGACAAAGGTCTTGATTTCTTGGCTATCAATGTTCCAGAACTGGAACTAAAGGATACTATATATTGCGACAAAACCTATGAGACAGTGTATCGCGAATTTACATATTCAAAAAACATAAAGTTCCCGTCAAGCCAACTTGGTGTATTTAAGATGTACACAGAGGCTGTTGATTTGCTTGGAAACTTTGTGCTAGACAGTTGTAATGTCACATTGTCGCTGATAGAGGACTATGAGAAGATGTATCTTTCGGACGTTGAGACTGAAGCAGATTTAAATAGCGATATCTTTGGAGTGCCAATGCTGATAGATCACACTGGGCTTAATAAATATCGTGCCCGATACTATTGTACTAAGGCTAATACAGAGATTTACTTTATTCCGCAGAGAAATAGTTTTGGACCTGTACGTATAGGTTTAAGTCCAGTTAATGAGACTATGCTTAGTCTTGATGCGGATGCAAAGCCTTTGGTTCTTACGCAAGCTAACGTATATTATGAGATTAATATTGATTTAATGGAATCTACTTATACTATGCGTACATACTCAATAGATGATGCTTGCGACCCTTGGGCAGACAATATGGAGATTGGTAAGGAAACATTAGACCAGTGGGCAAATGGTGGAAATCCATGGACGATGTTTAAAATCGGATGGTCTAATACGAGTCCTAAGTATATAGAGGAATTTACACAAGATGAAACAAATCCTCATTTGTTCTATGTGGATAAGACATTCCCATTCTCAGATGGAAATAATCATAATATAATGGATTTTAACTTCTTCATATCAAACTATCATTCGGATGGTTGGTGGGATTTTATTAGCTGGTATATGTTAAAGTCCCTTGGTAGAGAAGAAGGTGTTTTCGCACGCTTTACTGATGCTGGAAACGGTAATAGGTATATAAATCCAAACTATGATGGTCCTACTGTCTATGATCCGGATGCAAAAGATTGGACATGGTTCCAAGTATCACAGCCTGGTACATACCGTTTCTATTTTGACGTACACCTTGGTAGAGGTAAACTGCTAAAGATAGCTGATTCTAATAATTAACCAAATACTATCTAAAATATGAGAAGACAAATATTGATTACATGTTTGTTGTTGCTGGCAATATGTGGTTATGCACAACAAATAACAGTAAGTGGTGTTGTAACATCAAACAGCGATAAATTGCCGATGATAGGTGCTACAGTACAAGTGAAAGGTGCAACAACTGGTACTATAACAGGCTTGGATGGTGATTATATGCTTGCCAACGTTCCCAATGATGCTGTTTTGGTGTTTTCTACAATAGGGTTTGAAACAGTAGAGATTCCGGTAAATGGTCGTACTACAATTAATGTTGTGATGAGAGAAGCAACAGAATTACTTGATGAAGTTGTAGTGATAGGCTATGGTGTCGTGAAAAAAGGTGATTTGACAAGTTCTATTGCGGCTGTGAAAGGTGAAGATCTGGCAAGTCTGAGTACTGGTAATGCAATGAATGCATTGCAAGGTAAAGTAAGCGGTTTGCAAATTTCTAATTCTGGAACACCGGGGTCGACTCCACGTGTCATCATTCGTGGTGTATCTACAGTTAATGGCTCAAATCCATTGTATGTGGTTGACGGTATGCCTGTAGGCGACAATATCAACTTCCTTGATCAGAATGATATTGAAAGTATGCAGGTTCTTAAAGATGCTTCTGCATCTGCTATATATGGTACTCGCGGTTCTAATGGTGTGATTTTGATTACTACCAAGAAAGGCAAAGCTGGCGCAACTAAATTCTCTTTTACCGCTTCTGCAGGATTCCAGACTTTGGAAAAACCTAATATGGCAAAAGCTTCAGAATATGAATATGTTTTCAAACAACGCTATTTAAATGATGGAAGTGAACCTGTATATAATAGTAAGGATGATATAACTGACGCAGAAGGCACAGACTGGTGGGATGCTACTATGCGTAAAACAGCATTGATACATAATTATAACTTGAGTTTTTCCGGTGGTTCAGACAAATATACTTATTCTGCAAGTATCGGATATTTTGGTCAGGATTCACAATATAAGATTGGTAACTGGCAGAAGTTGACAGCTCGTTTCAGTATGGAATATAAATTTAATGACGTGGTGAAAGCAGGTATGGATTTTACCCCAAAGTATGAACAGTGGAATGATACTCCAAACTTGATAGGTGCTGCTATGACTATGGACCCGACAACTCCTATAATGAGAGACAAATCTGAATGGACAGATAATGAATTTGATAATTACTCACGTTCTCATAATAGTCAGGTTTGGAATCCTGTGGCTAGTATGGCGCGTATGAATAAGTCTAGTGATGAATATGGTTTGTTGGCGACTCCTTATATTTCCATTGAGCCGGTTAAAGGGCTGATATTCCGTTCACAGCTTGGTCTGAATGCTCGTTTCAGACTCTCCGATGAGTTCACTCCGGAATTCTTCCTTGATAATCTTGAGAAATCAGATTATAGTATAGCTAAGAGAAATATGAAAAACTGGGTTGACTGGAACTGGACTAATACACTGACATGGATGAAGACTTTCAATCAGAAACATAATCTGAATTTGATGGGTGGTTATACAATGGAACGCTTTCAGACATATTGGCTTGAAGGTTCAAAGGAACGTATTCCTACAAATGATGAATTGTTGCATTATGTAAGTGCAGGAACACAAAATCCACAGGCTTCAGGTCTGAATGAATATTCTTCCCTTATATCGTATTTGGGACGTGTAATGTATAATTTCAATGAAAAATACTACGTTACAGCTTCTGTTCGTGTAGATGGCTCTTCTAAGTTTTTGAAAGACAATAAGTATGCTGTATTCCCGGCAGCTTCACTTGCTTGGCGTGTAACTGGCGAAGAGTTTATGAAGAATCAGCATATCTTTGATAACTTAAAAATACGTGGAGGTTGGGGACGTGTCGGTAATCAGTCTATTGATAACTCAGCCTATCAGTCTACTATTTCTGCTGCAGATTATGTTTTTGGTTCAAATTCGGATCGTTTGATTGGTACAGCAGTAGGTTCTATAGGAAACTCTTTGTTGCGTTGGGAAACAGTGGAAGATTATAATATTGGAGTTGATATGGCATTTCTGAATAATCGTTTGTCTGTAACAGCAGAATGGTTCCGTAAACAGTCGCATGACATGTTATTGAAAAAAGACAATATGTTGATTCTTGGTTATCCTATGTGGAATGGTCAGATGTGGGAAAATATTGGTGAAATGGAAGCCAAAGGTTGGGAACTTTCTGTAAATTGGAATGACAAGAAAGGTGATTTCTCTTATAATGTAGGCGTTAACTTGTCTTCTGTAAAAAATACGGCTATAAAATTAAATGGGGCTCCTATTTATACCCAATCTTTTAATGGTGATTATATTATACGTAATGAAGAGGGGTGTGAAATCAGTCAGTTCTACGGGTATGTTGCTGATGGATTATTTCAGAATCAAACAGAAATAAATGCACATACTGGAGAACACGGTGAGATTTTGCAACCAAATGCTCAGCCTGGTGATATCCGTTTTAAGGATTTGAATAATGATGGAGTGTTGGATGATAAGGATAAAACATATATTGGTGCAGCTTTTCCTGATTTGATGGTTGGTATTAATGCCGGCTTTTCTTGGAAGAACATAGATTTTATGGCTAATTTCTATGGAACGGTAGGTAATGATGTTTATAATACAACAAAAGGACGTTATTCTGGAGCAGGTGGCGAAAATGTGTATGCTGGTGCATATAATGCAGCCTGGCATGGAGAAGGTACAAGTTATGATATACCTCGTTTGTCTGTGAATGATGCTAATATGAACTATAAACGTGTGTCTAGTTTCTTTGTGGAAGATGGATCTTATTTACGTTGTAAACAATTGCAAATAGGTTACACATTACCAAAAGAATGGACTAAGGTTTGTAAACTAAGAATCTCTTTCTCGGCACAAAATCCTTTCACTATTACAAAATATTCAGGAATGGATCCAGAGGCAGCTTCTACTGGTGCAGTAACAGAGTCTGGAGTTGATTGGGCTGGTTATCCAAATCCACGTACTTATTTGTTTGGATTGAATATTAATTTTTAAATCAAAGAAAAATTTTATGAGAAAATATATTTTAGGGCTTACTATTGCCGCTTTAACTTTTTCTGCTTGCTCTGATTTCTTGGAAGAACCTATTTTAGGACAGCAAGATTTGAGTGAGTACTTTAAGAATGAAGATGAATGTAAACAACAGATTACGGGATGTTATCAGTCCTTGTTTTATGACGATTGGTGGCAGATACAAAAGTTTTATTTGGCGGGAGATATGTGTACTGATGACATGTGGATGGGTAATACGACTCAAGATCCTGGAGAATATAGGGCTTTGGCACATTATACGGGAGATACTCAAACGGGAGGAAACTGTGCTCAGAATTTCTGGCAATACCGCTATAAAGGTATTTTGAGATGTAATATTGCAATTCAGAGAATACCTTCTGTCACTTTTGAAAATGAAGAACTGAAAAAACGATTTATAGCAGAGGCTAAGTTTATTCGTGCTTATCATTATTTTGACTTGGTCCGTAATTTTGGTGGTGTTCCTTTGATTACAGAATTGAAGATGCCAAGTGAAATAGAAGGTATAGAACGTGCAACTGTTGAAAGTACATATGCGCAGATTGAGAAAGATTTGAAGGAAGCAATTACTGACTTGCCAAGAAAAGATGAGTACAGTTCTGAAGATTTGGGACGTGCAACACAAGGTGCTGCACAAGGTCTTTTGGCTAAAGTCTATCTGTATCAGGAAAAGTATAATGAGGCTGAGGAAGAATTGGACTCAATTATTAACGTACACAAGGGTGAATATAAGTTGCTTGACAATTTCGGTGATGTTTGGAGCATTGATTATAATAATAGCGATGAATCATTATTTGAAATTCAAACTAACAGCGATATAGCTTATAATTTAGGTATTCGTATGCCTGTAGTATGTGGCTCACGTGATGATGGTGGTTGGGCTTGGGGAATACCGACAAGTAATCTAGAAAAAGCATTTAAGGATGCAGGTGATGATGAAAGGTTGAAATGGACTATAATTAAAGATGGTGCAGTCGTTCCGGGTGATGAATCTCGTGGTACATTAACAGTTTCTAGTGGAAGCCATAAGTCTGGAAGGGTGAGCCGTAAATTATATATTCCAATCAATAAACGTCCTGAACCTTATGATGCTGCCCATATTCCTTTAAACTATCGTATATTGAGATATGCCGACATATTGTTGATGTACGCTGAGGTAGAGAATGCATTAGGTAATGATGATATTGCTCGTGAGGCTGTTAATCAGGTAAGAAACAGAGCGAAACTTGAAGATTTGCCAGCTAGTGTAACTGGTACTGAATTAAGAGATGCTATACGTCTTGAACGTCGTTTGGAACTGGCGCTTGAAAATAATCGTCTGTTTGACTTAAGACGATGGAAAGGTGATGATGGACAGCCATTGATTTGTTCAATAATGGGAAAGAATGGTAGTTTCGTAAAATATAATATGGAAGAGTCAACAGACCAATACGAAATTTCCAACCAAAAGGAATCTAGTGATAAAGGTATAACATTTACAGCTCCACGTGATCTGTTGTTCCCAATACCTACATCAGAGATTACAATGTCTAATGGAACCATAAAGCAAAATCCTGGATATTAATATTTTAATCAGAAAATAAGAAATGAAAACGAAATATAGATTATTAGCATTGGCAAGTGTAGCAGCTGCCTTTTCATCCTGCAATGATGAAGTTACATTTACTCCGGATTATCCGCTTAATATAACTGTAGATTCGGTAATGACCGTAAATATTGATGCAGCAGAAAAATATCAGGTAATAGATGGATTTGGTGCTTCTGGTGCATGGACACTTGACTTTATAGGTAAATATTGGAGCGCTTCAAACAAAGAAGGTATTGCAGAGCTTCTTTTCTCATCAGAAATAAAGGACGGTCAGCCAAAAGGTATCGGTTTGTCTCAATGGCGTTTTAATGTTGGCGGTGGGTCAGCTGAACAGGGTGAAGACAGTAAAATTGAAGATAAAACACGACGAGTAGAGTGCTTTTTGAATGAGAATGGTACTTATAACTGGAATAAATGTATGGGTCAACAGTATTTTATGGAAAAGGCTAAAGAATACGGTTGTAATCAGTTTATTCTTTTTACAGGAACTCCACCTGTTTTCCAAACTAAAAATGGTTATGCATGGTCAAATGAAGGTGAAGGAGCAAATCTTAAAGATGATTGTTATGATGATTTTGCAGACTTCCTAGCTACTGTAGCAAAACACTTTAAAGATGAAGGCTATAACATAACATTGATAAGTCCTGTTAATGAACCTGAATTTAATTGGACTGGAGGTCAAGAAGGTAGCGGATGGCGTAATAGTGAGGTTGCTAGAATTGCAAGGGAGTTGGATGCAAAACTTACGGAAAAAGGGCTTACAGATACAAAAATGTTACTTGCTGAAGCTGCAAAATGGTATTTCCTTTATGAGAAAAATGTGGGAGAATCCGGTCAGAACAGAGGTGATGTAATAAATGAATATTTTAATCCTGAATCACCTAATTATATTGGCGATCTTGAACATATGCCTAATATTATTTGTGGTCATAGTTATTGGACTGATATGACATGGGAAACTCTTTATTATTATAGAAGTAGGGTACATGATGCAGCCAAGAAATATAACCTTAAAGTATATCAAACAGAATGGAGTATGATGACTGAAGGTTACGAAGATTGTCCGGTTTATGATGAATCCAGTTATATGGATATTTCATTGGCTATGGCAAAGGTAATGCATCAGGATTTAGCTACTGCTAATGTTAGCTCTTGGTCATATTGGACTGCTGCTTCTATGGAAGTGTATAGTCAGAAAAACAGATTCTGGCTTATAAGATTGATTCCTGAAGGAGGAGACTATGGAGATATAGAAGGTAACGGAACATTTGCTTCTGGTAAGAATCTTTGGGTATTAGGAAACTATAGTTTGTTTGTTCGTCCTGGTTATCAACGAATAGGTCTGACTGTGCCAGAACAAAATAATAAATTTTTTGGAACAGCATATATTTCTCCAGATAATGATAAACTTGTAATAGTTTATACCAACTGTACAGAATCGTCTATTAAAATAGAGAATAAATTCTCTTCTTTGGAAAAAGAAGTGGCAGAGTATGAGCAGTATACTACATCTGCGGTTAAAGATTTGAGAAGAGAACCTGAGTATCAAAAAGGTATAATCCCTGCAAGATCAGTTTCTACTTTTGTCTATACACTTAAATAAAATAGGTATTTGCTTGAGGATGCCATGCCTTTGTTACGGAATGACATCCTCTGTTTTATTTTTTAATAGCTATGAATGGAAAAAGATTGATTGGCTCGTTTGCTTTGATATTATTCTTGTCGGCTTCAGCAGAAACAGCTCCTGACATCAGTAGTTTCGTTGTAAAAACCCAATCTGTTTGTCAGACTGTTGATAATTTTGGTGCATCCGATGCGTGGAGCATGCGTTTCATCGGAGAATGGTCGGAAAAGGAACAGAAGCAGGTGGCCGACTGGCTTTTCAGCTGTGAGGATGATGAGACAGGGAAACCTAAAGGAATCGGTTTGAGTCTGTGGCGTTTCAATATCGGCGCAGGAAGTGTGGAACAAGGAGATAGCAGTCAGATTAATTTTAGTACGCGTACAGAGTGTTTCTTACAGGCAGACGGTACATATAATTGGGATAAACAACAAGGACAGCGCAATTTCCTGCGGCTTGCAAAAGAACGTGGAGTAGACCAGTTCTTGGGTTTTCTGAATTCTCCACCTGTTTATTTTACTCAGAATGGGCTTGCCACAAACACAGGACGTAATGGAAGCTATAATCTCAAGTCCGACTGTTATGATGACTATGCTGTCTTTCTGGCAAATGTAGTAGAGGGACTTGACAAGCATGATGGAATACATTTGGACTATTTGTCTCCTATTAATGAGCCTGATGGACATTGGAACTGGATAGGGCCAAAACAGGAAGGCTCTCCTGCTACAAATCGTGAGATTGCCAGGGTGGTACGTTGTGTAGGCAAGGAATTTCAAAAACGGAATATTGATACAAAAATTCTGGTAAATGAATCATCGGATTATCGCTGTATGACAGGTATTCATATGACCGATTGGCAGAGAGGATACTCCATCAGAAATTTCTTTTGTCCTGACAGTGTTGATACTTACGTTGGAAATATACCAAATGTGCCGTCAATGATGGCTGGACATAGTTATTGGACTAATACTCCTTTGTCATTCCTTCGTGACTGCAGAATACAGTTGAATGATTCATTAAGAAAATATGGGCTCAAGTTCTGGCAGACTGAAACGTGTATAATGTCGAATGATGAGGAGATAGGTGGCGGTGGAGGTTATGACCGTACGATGAAGACTGCACTTTATGTTGCACGTATTATACATCATGATTTGGTATATGCCAATGCCTCGGCATGGCAGTGGTGGCGTGCTGTGGGAGGTGATTACAAAGATGGATTGCTTAGGGCCTATCCTGATACTAGTAATCCGGAAGGGAATGTAGTAGACTCTAAACTTTTGTGGGTATTAGGTAATTATAGTCGTTTTATTCGTCCTGGGGCAGTACGTTTGGAGATGGATGCTTGTGATGGCGAGAATAACATTATTCCTGAAGGTGCGACCGTTGTAAATGGTGTGATGTGCTCTGCCTATAGAAATACGGATGGCAAATATGTAGTGGTTGCTATTAATTACTCAGCAGAGGACAAGCCTTTTAGTTTCAGATTGTCGGATGGAAAAATTTCCTCATGGAAAATTTATAGAACATCTGATGTTGAAGGAGAAAATTTGAAACCTGTCAGTAGTTTCAGGAATATACTGCTTTCACGTTCTGTCACAACATTTGTGTCAGAATAATAATATTGAGTTTATTAATAAAATGAGTTTAGTATGAAGAAATATTTATTTAGAATAGTTCTTACGTTATTTATCTTATTTTTAGGATTTAGGGTATATGGCGTAGAAGAAAAAGACTATGCAGGATACCTTTTTACTTATTTTACAGGCAATCACATCAGTGAGGAAGCTATTTGTTATGCGATAAGTACTGATGGTTATTCTTATAGTGCTCTTAATAATAACAAACCAGTATTGGATTCAAAAATCATCAGTTCTACGGGAGGTGTTCGAGATCCTCATATATTGAGGTGCGAAGATGGAAATACTTTTTATATGGTAGCTACCGACATGGTTTCTGGTAATGGTTGGAATTCAAACCGGGCAATGGTCCTGCTGAAATCAACAGACCTTATCAATTGGCAACATACTGTAGTCAATATGCAGAAACGCTATGATGGACAGGAAAAATTGCTCAGAGTGTGGGCGCCTCAAACTATTTATGACAGAGAAGCAGGAAAATATATGATTTATTGGTCTATGTTGTACGAAGGCGGAGTAGATGTTATCTATTATGCGTATGCTAACGATGATTTTACAGACCTTATTGGAGAACCTAAACCATTGTTCTTGCCGTCTGACGGTAAATCATGTATTGATGGTGATATTGTATATAAAGATGGATTATATCATTTGTTTTATAAGACTGAGGGGCATGGAAATGGTATAAAAGTAGCTGTAACTAAGTCTCTGACTTCTGGGAAATGGATTGAAGACAACGAGTATAAACAGCAGACAAAAGATGCTGTTGAAGGAGCTGGTACCTTTAAACTTATAGGTCAGGATAAATATATCCTTATGTACGATGTGTATATGAAAGGGGCTTATCAGTTTACTGAAACTGAGGACTTCAAGAAATTCAAGATTGTAGATCATGAGGTTAAAATGGACTTTCATCCACGTCATGGAACAGTAATACCTATAACATCTGAGGAGTTAAAACGCATCACAGACAGATGGGGGAAACTGGAGAGATAATGTAATATGATTTCAGAAATAATTAGATAGAAATATTTATGAAAAGATTATTGAATATAGGAGTATTGCTTTTAGCTGCATTAATTTCAGTTTCGTGCGGCAATACTGGTAATAGCATTAAGAAACAAACTTTCGAGGTAGGCAAAAATACTTTCTTGCTTGATAAAAAGCCATTTGTGGTTAAGGCCGCCGAAGTACATTATCCTAGGATACCTGAACCATACTGGGAACATCGAATACTGTCGTGTAAGGCATTGGGCATGAATATTCTTTGTCTGTATGTTTTCTGGAACCTTCATGAAATGGAGCCGGGCAAATTCGATTTCACTGGCAATAAGGATATAGCAAAATTCTGCAAACTAGCCCAAAAACACGGTATGTATGTTATCGTACGCCCTGGTCCTTACGTGTGTGCAGAATGGGAAATGGGCGGACTGCCATGGTGGTTGCTTAAGAAAGAAGATGTAAAGTTACGTACTCTTGACCCATATTATATGGAAAGAGTAGGTATCTTTATGAAAGAGGTAGGAAAACAACTTGCGGATCTTCAGGTAACACGTGGGGGGAACATCATAATGGTTCAGGTGGAAAACGAATATGGCTCATACGGAATAGATAAACCGTATGTCTCTGCTATCAGAGATATGGTCAAGGAAGCTGGTTTTACGGATGTGCCTTTGTTCCAGTGTGACTGGAGTTCGAATTTTACAAATAATGCCTTGGATGACTTGTTGTGGACTGTAAACTTCGGAACAGGAGCAAATATAGATGAGCAGTTTAAAAAACTCAAGGAATTACGTCCTGAAACACCGCTTATGTGCAGTGAGTTCTGGAGTGGGTGGTTCGACCATTGGGGAAGAAAGCATGAAACACGCGATGCGTCCACTATGGTTGGAGGTATTAAGGATATGCTAGACCGCAATATCTCGTTCAGCCTTTATATGACTCACGGAGGCACAACCTTTGGATGGTGGGGAGGTGCAAATAATCCGGCATATTCCGCAATGTGCAGTTCTTACGATTATGATGCTCCTATTAATGAAGCAGGATGGACCACTCCAAAATACTTCCAATTGCGCGATTTGCTCAAACACTATTTGCCTGAAGGGGAAACTTTGCCTGAACCGCCTGCACCTTTTGATGTGATAGAAATATCTCCTATAAAAGAATGGAAAGTAGCTCCTTTATTTTCAAATCTTCCGGAACCGAATGTGTCAGAGGACATCAAACCTATGGAGTTCTTTAATCAGGGATGGGGTACGATTCTTTATCGTAACGTCTTGAGTCAGGATATTGACGGAACACTTCAGATAAACGAGGTACACGATTGGGCACAAGTATTTGCTGATGGCAAACTGTTAGGGAGACTTGACAGAAGAAAAGGTGAGTTTACTCTGAAACTTGATGGAAAATTGAAGAAGGGCACACAGCTTGATATTCTTGTTGAGGCTATGGGACGAGTAAACTTCGACAAGTCTATTCATGACAGAAAAGGTATCACCAATAGCGTAACTGCTGCAACATCAAAAGGTGATGTGGAACTCAAGAATTGGGAAGTGTTTAATCTTCCTCCGTTCTATGAATTCGTTAATAACAAGAATTATGTAGATGGAGGGAAAATCTCTGGACCATGTTATTATAAAGCAGAATTTGAACTGAATAAGATTGGAGATACATTCCTTGACATGCAAACATGGGGTAAAGGAATGGTATGGGTTAACGGACATGCCATGGGACGTTTTTGGGAAATAGGTCCACAGCAGACTCTGTTTATGCCAGGATGCTGGTTGAGAAAGGGCAAGAATGAAATCATTGTACTTGATTTGCTGGGACCGTCAGAAACAGTTGTTAAAGGTATCAGTAAGCCTATTCTTGATATGTTGAAAGAAAAAGCTCCTGAAACTCACAGAAAAGATGGACAGAATCTTGATTTAAGTAGTGAGAAGGTAGTATATACAGGTACTTTCAAGAAACAGAACGGATGGCAAGATGTGAGATTCAATGCTGAATATAAGGGACGATACTTCTGCATCAATGCTGTTTCTAACTATGATGGTAATAATCTTGCAGCTATTGCTGAACTAGATATATTCGATAGTAAAGGCAATAAAATCTCTCGTGAAAACTGGAAAATTGCTTATGCAGACAGTGAGGAAACAAGGAGTGGAAATTATACAGCAGACAAGATTTATGATTTGCAGGAAAGTACTTATTGGCAGACTGTTGATAATACATCTTACCCGCACCAGTTGGTGATAGATTTGGGTAAGGAGTATTCTATCTCGGGTTTCAGAATGTTGCCACGTGCTGAATCGGAAGTTCCTTCTGTTATAAAGGACTACAGCATATATATAAAGTCTTTAGATTTTAAATACTAAATCATGATATAATAAAAGGTATATGGATTTCCCTATCTAATCCATATACCTTTTTATCTTAGGGATATTCAGTAAATGTCCTTAAAATATATGATGGCATATGAAGATGATATAACATAATCACTCCATATGCCATTTTTCTTGTAGTTTTTCTGTATTTTCTCTCTTGATTCTAACCGTTAAGACATGACTCTCCGGAAGAAGTCTGATGACCTCTTCTGATTCCGGTTATGAAAATCATGTCATTCCGCTTTAGCTGTTCTGTCCCTGATCTTGTCTATCATCAGTACGGCATTTGCCGTATGTATTCCGAAGAAAATCCACAGGATTTCCGTTTTCATGTTCCGTGCCTTTATCCTTGATAGTGAGTAATGTTGCTTTTGAGTTCCGAAGCTTCCTTCAAGCCTGGTGGCTCTCTCCCTTGACAGCTCACTTCTGAGAACCTTTCTCAAGTGTTCATCCTTTGCAGCTCTTCCTTTGC